>JAAGKN010000562.1_pt1 | contig 152852 bp, 128 predicted proteins | sample 6206371 | NCBI WGS metagenome assembly JAAGKN01 (sample SAMN11533720, study PRJNA540317) | gut metagenome | isolation source: fecal pellets from male and female animal of same cohort | host: Peromyscus leucopus | place: USA:CA | collected 2017
TATCAGTAGTTTTTTCTTTTTCATAATTTTTTCAAATTCCCCTTTCTCGCCTAAGGCGAAATCTATTTTTATTTTACCATAAATTCACGACAAAAGTAAAGCGTTTACAAAAAAATAATCTTAGGATGAATAAATATTTAAAATCTAACACATAATATTATTTTAAAAAAAGAAAAGTATACCCTTTTCGGATATACTTTTGAAAATAAACTTAATTTGCAGTATCGATAGTTATGTTATCTACACTAAAGCTTCTAGAGTTCGTTCCTGCCGTTTGGAACATGATTCCTTTTAGCTCATGACAGCTATAATTTGTCAAAACTACTGTATTCCCATCTATAGAGATAGAGGCTGTATTTTTATCGAAATCTAAAATAAGCTCGATATGATATGTTTTATTTGCTGTTATGGCAGAATTTAGTATTGGAGTTACAGTTGATGAATCAGTAGTGTAACCAAGTATTTTAGAATCATTTGTTCGAATACCGATATTGCTGTTGCCGTCTAGGAAATGAATCGGCGTCCATTTTCCATTTGAGGTTGTTGGTGTAAAATCGATGGCTACTTTAACTTTACCTGTGGTATAGGTTTGATCAAACATGTAATAGCCAAAGGTAGTAGCGGTAGAAGTATCTATGATTTTTAGACTACCATCTTCAATGGTTAAATTATTATTGGCTACAGATCCATCTGTTCCACCAGTATAGTAATAGGATATACCCTTAGGAGCAGTATCGCCAGCGCTGATTTGTGTAATGGTTTGAGTAGAACTAAAGTCTTCGGTTAACACATTGGTCCATGTGATTTCACCTTCATCTGGATTCTCTGGAACATCTGGCTGTTCTGGAGTAGATGGTTCAAATTTAACGTTTGATTTTAAAACTCCTGAATAGGTTTTGCAGTGCTCAGGAACCTTTGTTGGGTCTAGTAAATCCTTTACCTTAGAAACCTTATTTACAGAATCATAATAGAAGAGAGTAGCATTTGTATCAAAGTTACTATAATCTGTAGAGCCATCTGGCATACAGCCACTAGAAACGGATGCTGTTCTTGAGGTTACTGTATTTTCCTTTTTATAGCTTCCAGAGGAGGATACGTTATTAAAGAGGTTATTGTAATATTTAGCACCAGTCTTTGAATAGGTAGAAGAGGTTACAATTTCATATGGATTTTTACCGCCATCGTAATAGCAATTTTCTACAAAGGCATAGCAGTTTGCACGAATGCTGGAACTGTATCCTGTTGAGCCATAATAATAGTTGTTATACATATGAATGTTTGCCTGTCTAACTAAAGGAAGACGGGAGCCACATTGATTATAGTAGTTATGATGAAGTGTGATGTTGTATTGAAGGGCAGAGTCACTAGAGCCAATTAGGTTTGTCTTATGCGTTTTATTATATTGAGTATAGCTGATGGTTACGCTATGACAATATTTAACATCTGTAGAACCATCCCCATCGGTTTTATCATTTTCATAGCAGACATCCCAGTTATTGACTCCCAAATCAAATGTACAGTTGTGTACCCAGTAATTGCCAAAATCCTTTTGTTTTCCAGAAGTGCCTTCAAAGCCAACCGCATCCTCTGTATAATTGTAGAATCTTAAATTTTTAACTTCTATAGAGTTGCATTTTTTGAAGGCAAATCCCCATTGGAAGATGGCAGCATCAGTACCAATACCTTCAATCGTAATATTTTGTCCTCCTGAAACATCTAGCATATTATAGTAGGAATCATATTCATAGTTTCCTGCAGAGGAAGCTTTTTTATCTCTCAATACTTGATTGGTCAATCCCTTTAGCTGCGTAATTCCCTTAGCTAAATCATCGGACATGGAGTTGATTCCTTTAGATATGATTTCCTTTTCATTTAGCTTTGTATAGTTCGAAGAGGAGCCGGTATCCCAGCCAGAAGAATCAGAAGTATATTTAAAGGTGTTTTCCAAATTGTTTTGTCTATCTGCCGTATTTCCCTTGCCGTGAGTTTTAGAATTCCACTGGGTGGTTTGAATTTCTCCTAAAATTCTTATATCTAATGCATAGGAGGCATTTGTGGAGGCTTGAATAATATTTACTAAGCCTGTGTAGGTTTTTGAGCCAATTTTAGCAGTTACTGTATTTTTAGTTTCATCTGTAACATATACAACAACAGCATTATCCTTCAAGGTACCATCATCATTATAAGCACCGATGCCCTTGGTATAGCCAAAATGGGCATATCCAGACCTATCATCCGCTACAACAGAGAAGCTTCTCGTCATAGTAAGATCATTGGCAGATAATCTCACATCGTACTCTCCAGCACTTAATCCGATAATATCAAACCGGATAATGCCATTTTTCTCACGAATCAATTCTCTATCTAAGGTTTGGTAGGTGGTAGAAGTAGAAGGCTTATATTCCACGCTATAATCGGTAAGTGCAGTATTGGTAAGGGAATTAAATTCTACAAATAAACCCTCCTGATATGCACCTGAACTAGTGACAGTAAAGGATTCTTTTTCAAAGCGAGCTACTAATAGAATATCATCCTCAATTGGTGTATTAAAATTAAATTTAGTGTCATCATAGAACCAGCCTAAGAAAGCATATCCATCCTTGATTGGCTGTTCTGGCTCTTTGGCATAGGAAGAAGCATTGACCTGCTGTGTAAATGTCTCATCCTCTACCTGGAAGGTTATTGTGTAAATCACAACCTCTTCATATTTGGCAGTTAAAACTATATTTTGAGTGATTGGAGCAGTGAAATCAAAGGCTGTTGTAGCATCTGGTAAAAACCAACCTATAAAAGCGAACCCCGTTTGTTCTGGAGCTTTAACCGCTTGAACGGAATTTCCATAAGCTACAGAAAGGGTATCTATGGTCTGCTCATTTGCTATAAAGGTTACGGTATAGGTGTTTGCCTCAAAAAATGCATAAAGAGTTTTATCTTCTTCAATCGGAGTAGATTCACTGAATGGTACATAGGAGGTAGAGCTTGTGGACCAGCCTTTAAAGGTATGTCCTACCTTGTTTGGCTCTGCTGGTAAAACCACCGTATTACCATAAGCTATATTTTGGGTATCATATAAAACCGCAGCATTATAGAATTTTATCTCAAATACTTTAATTTCAAATTTTGCAACTAAGGTTATATCTTCAGTAATAGGAGTAGTAAAGTCAAATTGTTTATTTTCCACAAACCAGCCTACAAAGGTATAACCCTGTTTTGTTGGAGTGCTAGGCTCATTCACATTGCCATTCTTGTTTACGGTTTCTGTAGTGATCTCTGTTTCTGTTTCAAATGTAACAGTATAAGTGATGACAGGTGTGAATTTTCCGTATATGGTAGTTTCCTTTTGAATTGGAGTAGTAAAGTCGAAGCCTATTGTATAGGACTCATTGGCAAACCAGCCTTCAAAGGTGAAGCCAATCTGAACAGGTGGAAGAATAGAGGTAGCTAGTTTTCCATATTCAATGGTCTGTGTATCTAATACTTTTCCATTTCCTCTAAAAATCACCTGGAAGGTTTGTATTTCAAAATAAGCATATAAGGTTGTGTTTTCTTTAATTCCTTTTGTCTCGTCAAATGCTATGAATTGATGAGAATCTAAAGACCAACCTTTAAAAGTGTAGCCCAATTTATCAGGTGCCTCTGGCAAAACAACAAGGCCGTTATAATCTACATGGTCTGATTGAAGAAGAGTTTCGCCGTTATAAAACTTCACCTCATAGGAAGCAATCTCAAATTTTGCAGTTAGAGTAATGTCCTCTGTGATTGGAGAATTAAAATCAAAAGGTACTATACCATAATACCATCCTATAAAGGTATAGCCAGTTTTAACAGGATCTGTTGGTTTTACTACCAGCTGATGTTTATTTACTTGTTCTGTTCTGGATTGATGATCAACTTGAAAGGTTACAGTACATAGTGTAGTGGACTCATATTTTGCGTATAGCTTCCTATGCTCCTTAATTGGTGTGGCATAATCAAAGGGTTCATTGGCTTCTGTGAACCAGCCCACAAAGGTCTGTCCTTCTTGAATCGGAGGCGTTATTACACTTACAAACGTATTATATTTCACGGTTTGGGTGGTATAGGTGGTTTGGTCAATAATAAACTCTACCTTATATTTATTAATTTCATAAAAGGCATAAAGCTGGATATCTTCTGTAATCGGTGTCGTTTCATCAAACAGAATGAATTCAGTTTTACTAGTAGACCATCCCTTGAAGGTATGACCTTCCTTAGTCATATGCTCTGGAAGAATAACTGTATTCCCTGGTTGAACGGTCTCTGTTTTAACGATAGTAGTATCGTCATAGAAGGTAACCGTCTTCCCATTTTCTTTAAATTTAGCGTGAAGCGTTACATCTGCTGTAATAGGCTGGGTTATGTCAAAAGGAGTAGAGTCCTCTAATTTTAAGAACCATCCCGTAAAGGTGCTCCCCTCCTGAACAGGGTCCTTAATTTTAGGCAAAATTGTATTTTCCTCCACGGAAACAGATTGATATTTTTGATCTTCAATCATAAAGAGTACAGTGTATAGCTTTGCCCATTTGGCATAGAAATCTGTAGATTCCTTCACCGTATAAGGATAAGAAACTGGGGTAGTTCTATTTTTATCTAAACACCACCCTTTAAATACAAATCCATCTAGAGAAACTATAAATTCATCCTCTTGAATGACCTGATTTGCCAGATAGGTTTTGGTTTCTATTGCTGACGTTCCTTCTGTAGTTGTGTCAGTATGATACTTAATTTGATAAGATTCTACGGAACTAGAACAGGAAACTAGTAGTAGACCTACAATTAATATAATAAAGCTTACATATTTTTTCATATGGCCCTCCATAAAAACGTTTTCTATTATATCTTATCACGAAAGCCTTTGTAAAGTAAAGTTTAATTTTAAAATTAAATGGTGTATAATATTTAGCCATTCTTTTCATTTAACTGGATTTATTATATAATAAAGAAAAGATTAGATTTAGGAGGTGCACTATGAAGAGAATAGGTGGAATCATTCTTGTTTTTTTCTTATGCTTTTTAGTCTCCTGTACCCAAACCATAAAAATGGATACCTATACATTTTATGCAATGGACACCTTCATAAGTCTGCAATTTTATAATGTAAATGAATATCAACAAATTGGTAAGGAGGTAGAAAAAATCTATTTATCCTATGACCAAGCAGCAAACGATTTTAAGGAAAGTAGTATAGATAATATATATTCCTTAAATCAAAACCGGACGGCTGTAATATCCAAAGAGCTAAAAGAGCTATTAGAATTTAGTCTAAAAATGAAGGAAGAGACAAAGGGATATTTCAATCCTTTCATTGGTAGACTATCTCATCTATGGAAGGAAGCCTTAGAGGAAAATAAACTAGTCTCAGAGGAAATAATAGAACGAGAGCTTGCTATAATGAAAAATACAAGCCTAAAGATAGAAGAAAATCAGGTCACCCTACTTGGTGATGGAAATCTAGATTTGGGTGGTGTTGCGAAGGGGTATGCGACACAAAAGGCAAAGGAATATTTAGATTCTATCGAATGTCATAGGTATTTACTGAATGCTGGATCCTCCAATCTGGTATTGGGTGATAAGGCTGGTGGAGCCTTTAGTGTAGGTCTTACTAGAGCCTTAAAGGATGGCTATTTTTATACACTTACCCTTAAGGACGTAGCGATTGCCACCTCCTCTATTCGGGAACAGCATAAGAAAATCGATGGAAATATTTATTCTCATCTTTTAAATCCCATGACAGGAAAACCGGCAGATTTCTATGAAACCTTAAGTATTATAGGTCAGGATTCCTCCATATTAGATGCCTATTCTACCGCTTGTTTCGCGATGGAGCTGGAGACATTAAAGGAATTTTTATCTAAAAAGGGCTTGGATTTTATCGTATCTAAGGATGGTACACTTCTTTATAAGTCAGAGGGAGTGAGTCTTTATGCATAAGCTTAGAAATGATTTCATTCTAATAGGTTCCTTAGTGGCATTGGCTGTCATAGGGCTCATTTTATGTTTTACATTAAATAAAAATGAAAATGTAAAGGCCTATGTTTATTATGATAAGGAGCAGGTAGCCATTTTAAATCTAAATGAAAATCAGGAATTTGAGATTAACTCGGTTGTGGTTGTAGTAGAAGACCAAAAGGTTTATGTTCGGTCCTCTGCCTGTAAGGATAAGCTTTGTGTACATCAGGGAAAAATAGAGTTTTCTGGTCAGACCATAACCTGTCTTCCCCAAAGGGTTTATATTAAAATTGCAGGAAGTGGGGTAGATGTTGGTATATGAAAAACCTCAAACGGATTTGTATCTTATCTATGCTGCTAGCAATGGCGATTGTTTTAAATATGGTGGAAACTTTAATTCCTATTTTTATTCCGGGAGTAAAGCTGGGGCTAGCTAATATCATCATTTTGATTATGCTTTACGAGTTTAAACCGACCGAGGCCCTTATCGTCAATTTATTGCGGATAATAATAGTTGGGCTGATTCGGTCCACGCTACTATCCCCTACGTTTTTAATGTCCTTGACGGGTGGTATTTTTTCTTATTTATTAATGCTGTTATTTTCAAGAGGAAAAATTTTTTCTCCTATTGGTGTATCTGTTTTAGGGGCTGTAGGGCATACGGTAGGTCAAATAGTCATTGCAATCATCTTATTAGATACAACGGCTGTTGTCTATTATTTGCCATTGATAGCCTTATTGTCTGTGCTCACAGGAGTATTCAGTGGAATTCTAGCTAGAGCCTATTTAAAGAGAAGTATCACTAAACAATTCTTAGAGGAATAGGATATTTTAAAAAAATATTGCATATTATAATATTGGAATTGACAAAACCTTGTTTTGTGTTAAAATGAGTATTGAGCAATGGAGCTCTTTTAAGAAAATATAAGTAAGAACTTGCAAAGTCGCTAGAAATTCTTCAATAGAATTGGCGACTTTTTTCTTTTAATTTTCTTAAAAAAATAAAAAAGAGGAGAGAAAAAATGAAATATTCTAAGGATGACATTAGAAAAATTTGTAAGGAGGAAAATATTCGCTATATTCGTATGCAATTTACGGATATGATGGGAATGCTGAAAAATGTAGAAATTCCTATCACAAGGCTAGAGGATGCCTTAGATAATGCTGTAATGTTTGATGGTTCCTCCATAGAGGGGTTTGTCCGTATTTATGAGGCGGATATGTTTTTACACCCAGATTTAGATACCTTCTTGGTTTTAAGCTGGGAGGATAATTCGTATGGTAAGGTTGCTAGATTCATTTGTGATGTATATCGCCCCGGAAAGGATGATACACATATTCCTTTTGAGGGAGACCCAAGAGGTGTATTAAAGCGGAATTTAGAAAAGATGAGAGCAATGGGATATAAATCCTTCAATGTTGGTGTAGAGCCTGAATTCTTCCTATTTAAGCTAGATGCGAAAGGAAATCCAACCTTAGAATTTAATGATAATGGTGGGTATTTTGATATATCCCCAATTGATTCTGCCGAAGACTGTCGAAGAGATATTGTTTTGGCATTACAAAATATTGGCTTTACCATCGAGGCTGCCCATCATGAGGTATCCACAGGACAGCATGAAATCAACTTTAAGTTTGATTCTGCAGTGGAGGCCTGTGATAATGTACAGACCTTTAAGCTGGTTGTAAAGAATATTGCAAGACGGCATGGTCTTCATGCGACGTTTATGCCAAAGCCTATTGAGGGAATCAACGGAAGTGGTATGCATGTGAATTGTTCTCTTTTGACTAATGAAGGCAAAAATGCGTTTTACGATGAGACAACCAAGAATGGTCTTTCTAAGACAGCTTTAGCGTGGATATCTGGAATTCTCAGTCATGCGAAAGGCTTCTGTTTTATTACAAATCCGATTGTGAATTCCTATAAGAGAATTGTTCCAGGGTATGAGGCTCCATGCTATATTTCCTGGTCAGATTCTAATCGTTCTACTATGATTCGAATCCCAGCCGCCAGAGGAATGAAAACTCGTACAGAAATTAGAAGTGTTGATGTTGCAGCTAACCCATATTTGGCAATTGCTGCAATACTAGCCGCTGGGTTAGATGGTATTGCTGGAAACTGTAAAGCGGTTGAACCTATTTATGATAACCTATTCCAGTGTACAGAAGCTGAACGAGAGGCGATGGGTGTGTATTCTCTTCCTGCTAATTTAGAAGAGGCCATTCGTGAATTTGAAAAGGATTCTTTGATTTGTACGGCAATGGGAGAGCACACAACTCAAAAGATGATTGAAGCTAAGTCTTTAGAATGGGACGAATATCGTAAGCATGTATCTGAGTGGGAAATTAAAAAATATTTAAATCGCTATTAATAGGGGTGGGTGACCATCCCTTTTTCTTGTTATTCATTTTGGTTTTAGATATAATAGAAAAATAGAAAGGTGGATAATCTTATGGAGAAGCTGGAAATAGTAAAAATTGTAGAAGCTCAAAAAAACTTTTTTAAAACAGGACAAACCTTAAATGTAGCCTTTAGAAAGCTTTATTTAAAAAAGCTTTATCAACAGATTAAAGAAGAGACAGCCGAAATTAGTAAGGCTTTACAGCAGGATTTAGGTAAAAGCCCTACGGAGAGCTATATGTGTGAAATTGGACTAGTTCTTAATGAGATTCGTTACCTATTAAAGCATCTTTCTCATTTCGCTAAACCTAAAAAAGTAAAAACACCCCTCTCTCAGTTTGCCGCTAAGAGCTTTGAGCTCCCTTGCCCATATGGAGTTGTCCTCGTAATGAGCCCCTGGAACTATCCTTTCTTATTGGCGTTAGATCCATTAGTAGAGGCAATCGCTGCTGGAAATACAGTGGTTTTAAAGCTGAGCGAATATTCCATTTCCACAAATAGCGTAATCTTAAAATTAGTAGAAGCTGTTTTTCCAACGGAGTATGTATCTGTGGTTTTGGGTGGTTACCAGGAAAATACAGCACTATTGGAAATAAAATTTGACTACATCTTTTTTACAGGTAGTAAAGTGGTAGGGCATATCGTCTATGAGAAGGCCTCTCAATTTGGAACACCTGTAACCCTTGAGCTTGGAGGTAAATGTCCTTGTATTGTGGATAAAACGTGTAACATTAAGCTCGCTGCCAAGCGAATTGTTTGGGGAAAATTTTTAAATTTAGGACAGACCTGTGTGGCTCCAGATTATATCTATTGTGATGCATCTGTACATCAAGAGCTGTTAGAAGAGTTGAAAAAACAAATTTTGAAGCAATTTACTGAAACACCCCTAACTAATCCTTCCTATGGAAAAATCATTTCAAAAAAGCAGTTTACTAGACTTCTTAGCTTGCTGAATCAGGATAATATTTTGTTTGGTGGAAAATATGACGAAGCTAGCCTGAAGATTGAGCCTACCATCTTAGATGGGATAACTCAAGAGGACCCTATTATGCAGGAGGAAATCTTTGGACCCTTGCTTCCAATTCTTTCCTATAATTCTATAGAAGAGGTTTTCGATTATATTTCTAAACAGGATACTCCGTTAGCCTTATATATATTTTCTAAGGATAAAAGGCAGATTCGTAAGGTATTAACCACCTTAGAGTTTGGTGGTGGCTGTGTAAATGATGTTGTAATTCATTTGGCTACACCTTATTTAGGCTTTGGGGGCTTTAAGGAAAGTGGGATAGGGTCTTATCATGGGAAAAAGGGATTTACAACCTTTTCTCATTATAAAAGTATTGTTGATAAAAAGCTTTGGATAGATTTACCGATGCGGTATCAGCCTTATGGAAAGAAAAAGGATCGGCTCATTCGAAGGTTTATTAAATAAAATGCTACAAACTCGAGAAGATGTCGAATAAAAGAAACAGCACTTTGATAAAATAAGTTTAGAGGAGGTTTCATATGGAAATATTTATTTTAATCCTTTGTATCATTTTTTATTATTGTGCTATTTTTCTTTTGACAAAATATACGCTTCAGGCTTTCTCAATAAATAAATATAAAAAAGGGATTTTTATCGCATCCATGCTAATTTTTTCAATCCCTATGTTTTGTATTATAGATTATATTTGGCGAGGAAATGCCTTTGTAGAGGCATTTGTGATTCCTGGATATTTAATTACAGCCTTTTTAATTTATTATTTAATGACTATCTTTTGTATTATTTTTATTCGGTTTCTTTGGAATAAAACCAAAAAGAAGTCTACTATTTGGTTAGATAAGCTATCCATCTTTTCCGCTGCAGGTATAAGTATTTTGATATGTTGTATCGGAATTGCTTGTGCCCAAATACCAGAATATTCTCGTCATTCCTTTGAATTTGGTCTTACTAAGGAAATGAAAATCGTGGTAGTATCAGATATGCACTATGGGTCGACGGGCTCTATGCTTTCCTTAAAATCTATGGTAGACCATATCAATCAAGAAGAACCAGATGCCGTATTTTTGGTGGGAGATGTCTTCGATAATGCGGTTGGAAATGTAAACCATCAGGAGTTTGTGGAGCAAATGAATCAGCTGAAGTCAACCTATGGAACCTTTGCGGTGACAGGGAATCATGAATTTATGCAAAATGATTTAAATCAAATAAAAGGCTTTTTTGAAGGGACAAATATTCGACTTTTATTAGATGAGGAGATAACATTAAATGATGAGCTGAGATTGGTGGGAAGGATTGACCGTCGCGTACCTAGAAAGCCGTTAACGGAGATTGTAAGTGATTCTAAGCTACCCCTAATTGTGTTAGACCATCAGCCTCAGTATTACAGAGAGGCAACAGAGGTTCAAGCCAAGCTCCAAATTTCTGGACATACGCACAATGGGCAAATTTTCCCAGGGAATCTTTTGATTTATTTGATGAATCGCATCTTATATAATAGTCCAACCAATGGTATCCACAGCTATGAGGATTTTTCTCTTGCGATTACTAGAGGCTATGGAACCTGGGGCTTTCCGATGCGACTGACGGGAGCTAGTCAAATTATGGTTTTCTCTTTAAAATAAAAAAACATGATAGCCAGAACACCTGCATAGGATGTATTAGGTGATCGATATGGATGTCAAAGTTTCTGGCAATGCAGCTATTAAAGGGCATATCACTTGTTCAGGTGCCAAAAATGCGAGTATTCCTTTGTTATGTGCGAGTCTTCTTGCCAAAGGGAAGGTTTTATTTAGAAATGTGCCTAGGATTAGTGATATTTTTGATTTATGTGAAATTATACGTAGACTAGATTGTAAGGTTGTTTTTAAAGGGCATACCATGCTCATAGACAACACAAATTTAAAATATAAGCCTTTACTATTTGAAGAATGCAAAAAAATAAGAGGCTCCTATTATTTGATTGGTGTATTTTTAACTCTTTTTTCTAAGTGTGAAATATTGCTGCCAGGAGGCTGCAAGATAGGAAGCAGACCTATTGACATTCACTTGCAGGCTTTTACGGATTTGGGGTTTGAATATACCATAGTAGGAGATGTTTTAACGGTATATAAGACTAGAGCACTAGAGGAGGTTTCCATCACATTAAAAAAGAAAAGTGTGGGGGCTTCCATTAATGCAATGCTGGCAGGATTATCTCTAGAATACTTTGAAATTAAAAATGCATTATTTGAACCTGAAGGATTAGATGTAATAGGCTTTCTACAAAAGCTAGGTTATAAAATTAGTTATTCAAATGACACCCTCAAGTTTAGACGTAGTAGCCTTGATTTTAAGTTGACGAAGCATACGGTACTTCCGGACCGTATTGAGGGATTGACCTATGCAATTCTAGGTTTGTTAGCTGGAGATGTAACGATAAAGCATGTAAATACAAAGCACCTAGAATATCCATTACAGATTTTAAAGGATGCAGGATATCATATAAGCTACACAGAATCTGAAATTCGAGCAAAAAAAAGCTTTGGAAAGCCAATCCAAATTAAAACCGATATTTACCCAGGATTTCCTACCGATTTGCAATCCCTATTTGGAGTTTTAAGCCTTCATACCAATGGCAAATCTGAAATAGAAGAAACGGTTTTTGAGAATCGTATGCATATCTACTATGATTTGCAGGATAGTGGTGTAGACTGCTATATCAATAATAACATTGCTGTTGTGGAGGGAACCACTCAAATTGAGTCAAAAAATTATAAGGCTTATGATTTACGTCATGGAGCAGCATTATTAATTTTAGCTTTATTAGGAAATAAGGAATCCGTTATTTCAAATTTTGAATATGTACTTAGAGGCTATGATGATATTATTGCCAAGGTTAGATCCTTAGGCGGAAAAATAAATATTTTATAAGATATTTTTAGCAGATAATGACATGGTTATTATCTGTTTTTATTTAACTTAAAAATGTATCAATGATACAAAAATATTGACAATGCATAATTTAATTATTTATAATATATGTATAAATTTAAAATTTAAAAATTGTTACTATCGTTGTTGGTAGAAGACTTTAAGTACAAGTTACCAGATTTAAACTTTGAAAAATATGGAATTGGATTATTACAGGTCTATAAAAAGGAATTTAGTCTAACAAACTTTTTAGGGGAAGAAGAAAAAATAACGATTTACATTAAATTAAAAGAAAATAATGAACAGATAATACCGATTATATCCTTCCACGAAGATGATAAAAGATAAGGGGAAAAGAAAATGAAAGAATATTGTGTATGTTGTGGAAAAGAAAGAGAATATAGTATAGAAGATAAGCAGTTTAAGGTAATTATTGATAATCAAGAGATTTGTTATTTGGGGAAAATCGCAAAGTGTAAGCATTGTAGTTCAGAAATATTGACAGACGAAATTGAAAATTATAATCAAAAGGAATTTGAAAAAAGCTTTGTTCAAAAAAATGAAATTATTACTATCGAAGAAATTAAGGATATATTGAATAAATATCGTATTGGGAAACGGCCGTTATCTGTTATTTTAGAATTTGGAGAAATAACTTTAACGAGATACTTAGATGGTTATCTTCCATCAAGAAAAAATTCTAAATTATTAAAGGATATTAAAAACAATCCAGATCTTTATTATGATTATCTAACAAAAAATAAAGATAAAATAAGCGTTGTAGCATTTAAAAAGTCAAAAAATGCAGTAGAAGAAATTTTAGGAATTTATGAAAATGATACTCTTCTAGAGGATGTTGCGGAATATATTTTAAACCATAATGCAGAGACCACTCCACTTGTCTTACAAAAGCTATTATATTATGTAGAATTTCTATACTTAATGTTTTGTGAAAAGCCTTTATTTAAAAGCGATTGTGGAGCTTGGGATCATGGTCCAGTTTATGGCAAAATTTATTATCTTTTTAAATCCTATGGGAATACTCCTATTGAGCTTGAGGAAAGGAAGTGTAATTTAAATGAGCAGCTCCTTCCAATGGTCAATGAAATTATAAAGAACTTTGGCTGTTATAGTGGAAATGTCTTATCCTTTTTTACCCATAGAGAAACACCCTGGAAGCTTGCTCGTGAGGAAAAGAAGGAAACTATAGATAAGGGTGCTCTTTTGGACTATGTATTAAAGGTAAAGGAAGAATATAAAATACAATGCATTAAAGATATAAAACAGTATAGCTTGGCTATGTTTGAACAATACCAGAAAGCTCAGTCAGAAAGGCTTCAGGGGTAACTTCTTAAATTTATAGCACAACTATAAAAACCTCTTGACAAAGAGATAAAAATTTTATAAAATGTCTAACGGTACATTTTTAAGCAATTATCCACAATTGCCCTAAATTATGAACAATAACTTAGGAGGAAAAGTCAAAATGAATAATACATTCATGGCAAACAATCAAACTATGCAACATGCTTGGTATGTTGTAGATGCAGCTGGTTTAACATTAGGACGTTTAGCAACAGTTGTAGCTTCTCTATTAAGAGGTAAGCACAAACCAACGTATACTCCACATGTAAACTGCGGCGATAATGTCATCGTTATTAACGCTGACAAAATCATCTTATCTGGTAATAAGTGGCAAGATAAGCTTTATCGAAATCACTCTGAGTACAATGGTGGTTTAAGAACCTTAACTGCTGAAACAGTTATGAAGAGATACCCTACTAGAATGGTAGAGCATGCAATCTATGGTATGCTTCCTCATACTAAGCTAGGAGATCAAATGAGAAAGCAGTTATATGTGTATGCTTCAAGCACACATCCACATGCAGCTCAAAAACCAGTAGAATTCGTAGTAAAGGCATAATAGGAGGAGAAATTAAATGGCAAAGAAATTAGTTCAATATCTTGGAACAGGTCGTCGTAAGAGCTCTGTTGCCCGTGTATATTTACGTTCAGGCAAGGGTACTATTACGATTAACGGTCGTCCATTTGAGGAATATATTCCTTCAGCAGCAATTCGTCTAGATGTACTACAACCACTTGAATTAACAGAAACAACAAGCAAGTTTGATATTTTAGTTAACGTATACGGTGGAGGTTTAACCGGCCAAGCAGGAGCAATTCGTTTAGGTATTACTCGTGCATTAATGGAGGCTAATCCAGACTATCGTGCTACATTAAAGCCAGCAGGGTTAATTACACGTGATCCACGTGCTAAGGAACGTAAAAAGTATGGTTTAAAGAAAGCACGTCGTGCACCACAGTTCTCAAAGCGTTAATTTTGCAGATTGGAAATTGTATAAAAAGGAAAGGCAAGGACTTCTCACCCTTGCTTTTTTGTTTTCTTAAAAAGGATTGACAAGCCCATTCGTTCGTTGTATAGTATTATACATAGGCAGTTCGTAACCATCCTGCCTTGCAGATTTGCAAAATCAAAACTAGGGAATGGAGTGGAAAGAGTGCCCCTAGTGGCACTTTTTATTTTGGTATGGAAAGATATAGTAAAATTTTAACAAAACAAAAAAGAGAAATTGTATTACTGAGAGGTAGAGGGTGCGTTTATAAAAAATGTGCGTTTTGTGATTATCATTTAGATAAATGCTCAGATGAAGAAGAAAATTTTAAGTTAAATCAGGAAGTCTTAAATCAGGTTACTGGAGAATTTGGAGATTTGGAAGTCATCAATAGTGGCTCTGTTTTTGAACTAGATCAAAGGACGCTTCAATTTATTAAATTCCTTTGTAAGGAAAAAAATATAAAGACCATTCATTTTGAGGCCCATTATTTATATTCCTCTTTAATTCCTGCCTTACGGAAAGAATTTGGGGATTTTAATCTTAGGATGAAGCTAGGGTTAGAAACCTTTGATTATCATCTAAGAGAAAAAGAGTTGCATAAGGGAATTCGGGAGACAAATATAGATGAAATATGTAAAAACTTTGATGAGGCAAATTTTTTATTTGGAATCAAAGGACAGACAAAGGATTCTATGGAAAAGGATATAGAGCTTGGATTACAACACTTTGACAGAATATGTATTAATATGATGTGTACAAATTCAACACCAATTAAGCCTGATTTAAAAGTCATTGAAGATTTTATGAAGTATATATACCCCAAGTATATAGACAATGAACGAGTAGATATACTGATAGATAAAACTGATTTTGGGGTAGGTGATTAGCATGAATGAGCTTATTTTAATTGCTTCCCTATTGGTGATTTATGGTATGGTTCTGCTAGCTTTTAAGCTATTTGGCAAAGACGGTCTATATTCTATGTCTGTGATTGCCTCCGTATTGGCTAATATTGAGGTTGTGATTTTGATTACCGCATTTGGATTAGATCAAACCTTAGGGAATATCCTTTTTGCAGCTACCTTTTTAATTACAGATATATTATCCGAATGCTTTGGGAAAAAGGAAGCCAACAAGGCCGTTTATATGGGATTATTTGTTCAAATTTTCTTTTTGTTGTTAAGTCAAAGCTGGTTATCATATAAGCCAGCAGCTGGCGATGGAAGTATGGATTCCATTAAAACAATATTTTCAAATACGCCAAGAATGATTTTAGCCTCCTTTTCTGTGTATGCTGTAAGCCAAATGTTTGATGTCTGGCTATATCATAAATGGTGGAGCTTTACCGAAAAAAAGTTTGGGGATAAGAAAAGATTCCTCTGGTTGAGAAATAATGGCTCAACACTAGTGAGTCAACTTATCAATGCCTTTTTGTTTACAATCGTAGCCTTTGCTGGCACCTATGATTGGGGTACTTTGATGTCAATTTTTGGTTCTAGCTACGTTATTTTTATATTCACATCCTTATTAGATACACCAATTGTTTATCTCGCAAGAAGGATTCATCAAACCCAAGTAAACAAGGAAAACATAGAATAGGAACTACGTTTCCCCAACGCTTCTTTTTTTATAAAAAAAGAAAGAAAAAGCAAATTTTAGAAGAATCGTCATAGAAGAAAGGCTTGTATATTCTTCGTTTTGTGATAAAATTTATCTTAGATTAAGTTTTTATAGGTTTATATGTAAAAATTTGTAAAAAAATCTGGATGAAGTTTTATGAGTTAGGGGAGGTTTTTAGTAGTATGAAAGCGCTGGTTGTTTATTTTTCTAGAAAGGGAGAGAACTATTTTGCAGGAGATATCAAATCCTTAGAACAAGGGAATACTCAAATAGTTGCAGAAAAAATAAAAGAGTTGGCCAATGCTGATATTTTTGAATTACAGACGGAATATGAATATTCTAAAGAGTATTATGAATGTACAATTCAAGCCAAAAATGAATTGAGAGAGAATTGTCGACCTAAAATATTGTCGCCGCTTCCATCTATAGAGGAGTATGAGGTCATATATCTAGGATATCCGAATTGGTGGGGCACGTATCCTCGTGTGGTAGCCACTTTTTTAGAAAGCTATGATTTCACAGGCAAAATCGTATTTCCTTTTTGTACACACGAAGGAAGTAATATGGGAAAGAGCTTAAAGGAGTTAAAGAAAACCTTAAAAAATGTTACTATTGGTCCGGGCTTATCCATTCGTGGTAGTGAAGTTAAAAAGTCAGATAAGCATATTGAGGACTGGGTTTCAAAGACTATGTAATTTATATTCCAAACTTTAGATGCTTCATTTGAATTGAAAAAAGGGAAAGGTTAGAGTATAATTTATTATAGAATTAACTATACATTCACTTAGAAAGGATAATATTATGGCAAATACAAAAGTAGAAATTGTTGTTAAAACAGTTGCAAGTAAGGAAGTTTATATTGTTGGATCTACTCCATCTTTAGGAGCATGGAATCCAGAAAAGGCTGTAAAGCTAGAATATTCAGAGGAGGACCATGCGTTCCATATCGCTAAGCTTTTACCATTAGGTGTAATGGTTCAGTTTAAGGTTTTAGCTGACAAATCCTGGGAAGCAGTAGAAAAGGGCTGGTATGAGGAAGAAGTAGAAAATCATATTTTAACTCCTCAAAAGGATTTGGTTGTCACAGTTGAAATCCCTAGATTTTCTAAATAATTAAAGGTGAAAAGGAAGAGATTCCTTTTTTCTTTTTGACAAATTTTACAATATTTTTACATTTTATTTACGCAATCTTAATTCTTATATCGTATAGTAAAGTAAAAGTGATAAGGAGAATGGATATGAAAAAAGGGTTAAAAAGTAAGTGGATACCGGTTGGTTTAATTTGGATGATGGGAATTATAAGCTGTCTAATGTATAGCTTCACCCAAGAAAAGCTTAATCCATTATATTACATTCAAGCACTTGGGGTTCCCTTTGTCCTTTTGGGAATTATGCTGGTTGAAAAATATAAGGTGATACAGTTACCACTCATTCTGTATTATGCGATTGCGGTTCATTTAATGTTAGCGGTAGATTTTGGTACTGTTTTAGGCTTCTATGATAAATATTATTTTTGGGATTTGCTGGCTCATGGATACTTTGGTTTTTTATGTAGTTTCTTAGTTTTGATGCTGTTATTTAATTTTAAAAAAGAAGCTTTTTCTAAAATCTTTGGGTTGGTATTGATTTTTTTCGTTGTATTAGGGGCGGCGGCTATATGGGAAATATTTGAGTTTGTCATAGATGGAATTTTGCATGGTGATGCACAAAGAGTACAGGAGTCTATCGCTTTAGGAAAAACACCAGTATATGATACCATGATGGATATCATCATAACTGCGGTTGGAGTTGGTATGTTTTATTTTTCTATTTTATTCGATCATATTTTAGGAAATAGACTTTATAACTATTTAGAAAGAGAATGTATTCTTTAGTCTAGCTTAATCCCTATCTTTTTAGTATCCTTTCCCTATTTTAAACATTTAATTTTTAAATATGGGTATACTAATGCTTAGAAAGAGGGGAAAAGAATGAATATGTTTTGTCTTCAGGGAAAAACGGCGATCGTTACAGGAGCGAATACTGGACTTGGACAGGGAATTTGTCTTGCTTTAGCGGAGGCGGGAGCGAATATTGTTGGCGTTGCTAGAAGAAGCTGTACAGAGACCAAGGCGGCTGTAGAGAAAAAGGGGGTAAGATTTTTAGAGGTTTTAGTAGATCTTTCTACTCCCAGGGCCATAGAAGAAATTTTCAATCAAGCACTTCAAGAGTTTCAGAAACTAGATATTTTAGTCAATAATGCAGGAATCATTTTACGTGATGACGCTATTGCTGTAACAGAAGAGGATTGGGATACTGTCATTTCTATCAATCAAAAAACTGTGTTTTTTCTATGTCAGCGGTTTGCCAAAATGTGTGTGGAACGGAAACAAAAGGGAAAGATTATCAATCTATGCTCTATGCTAAGCTATCAAGGAGGGATTCGAGTTCCAGCGTATTGCGCCTCAAAAAGTGCGGTTATGGGGTTAACTAAGGCTCTATGTAATGAGTGGGCAGCTAAGGGGATTTGTGTAAATGGAATTGCTCCCGGATATATGGCAACCAACAATACAGAAAATTTAAGAAAGGATGAAGCTAGAAGTCAAGAAATTCTTGCCCGTATTCCTATTGGCCGCTTTGGTACGCCAGAGGATATTGGTGGAGCGGCTGTATTTTTAGCTAGCTCTGCCTCTGATTATGTGAATGGCTTTACACTAGCGGTAGATGGTGGTTGGCTAGCTCGTTAAATACCCTTGTTCTGGAGATTGTTTTTATAAGAGGTAAAGACAATCTTTTTTTATTTGTTCTTAAAAACATCTAGTCCTTTTTCTCTAAATAAGGTATAATAGAACCAAGAATGTGAGGGGTAGTATGAAAGGCCTATTTATAACCTTTGAGGGTGGAGAATGTAGTGGAAAAACTTCTATCATAGAAGAGCTTTGCTCCGTATTAGAAAAAAAGAATATTAAATATATTTCCACAAGAGAACCTGGTGGAATTGATATAGCAGAACAAATTAGAAGAATCATTTTAGATGTCAATAATACAAAAATGACAGAGGAAACAGAGGCATTGCTATATGCAGCGAGTCGGATGCAGCATCTAAAGGAAAGAGTCATTCCTGCCTTAGAGGATGGATTTGTCGTAATCTGTGATCGATTTTTAGATTCCTCCTTAGCCTATCAAGGCTATGCAAGAGGATTAGGTATGGATTCTATATTAAAGATAAATCATTTTGCTTTAGACTATTTACCTCATATGACCTTATTTATTGATGTTAAACCAGAGGTGGCCTTAAAACGGTTAGCCAATCGAAATAAAACAGATCGTTTGGATTTAGAGGATATTCAATTTCATGAGAGGGTATATCAGGGCTATCAGGAGGTTTGTGGTATGTATCCTGACCGCATTGTCAAGATTGATGGAAATCGTGATTTAGATTCTATTAGTAAAGAATGCATTTCTTTGGTTTTAGATAAAATAGGCAGGTGATAGCTTTGAATGTAAAGGATATGATTCATACCCAACAGCGTATTTTTTTGAATTTAAAAAAAGAAAAGGAACGTAATCGTCTTTCTCATGCCTATCTATTTTATGGGGATGATGGTGTAGGAAAAAAAGAGATGGCCTATGCCTTAGCCTGTTTGTTTTATTGCCCTGATGGTGGTTGTCTAGATTGTGAAACCTGTAGGACCATTTTGGAAGGAAAGCATTTGAATGTAAATTATGTGGGGATACAGGAATCTAAAAAGCTAATTTCCAAGGAACAGATTACAGAGCTCCAGGAGGAATTTTCAAAAACCTCTTTAGTAGATGGCTATCGAATTTACATTGTTGACGGCATAGATACAGCCTCCGCTTCAGCTCAAAACAGTCTTTTAAAGTTTATTGAGGAGCCTGTCAATCAAACTCCAATCATTGGTATCTTTATAGCGAAGGAGCTAGCCAATGTAGTTTCAACTATCGTATCTCGTTGCGCACTCGTTCATTTTCCATCTATTGATATTCTCAAGCTGAAACAGATGCTTCAGGATGCGGGTGTAGAGGAGCTAGATGCAGGATTAACGGCTTTAATTACCAATAACCCTGAAGAGGCTAAGTCCTTACTAGACCAACCGAACTATGTGGCTGCTAAGGAGATGTTTTGTGAATTTCTTCCTTTAAAGACAGCTAAGGAAGCAGTTCTATTTTATTTAAAAAGAGAAAAGATTTTTAATTCGGAAATGATAAGATTTTTCTTTACCTGGCTGATTGCCTTTTACGAGGATATATTCAAGCTAGAAAACAAAGATAGTTTGATTTTGACAAGCTTGTATGATAAAATGTTAGTATATATGAAAGGTGATTATAATCAGCTTAAGAGAAAATTTTCTCTTATATTAGAGCTTTATTCTAAGATAGATTATAATGTTACAGCCAAAAATATATTTCATGAGTTAATTTCCAAATTATTTTAGGATGTGATAGAATTGAAGGCAATTCGCATAAAATTTAAGCCATTAGGCAAACGGTACTTTTTTGGTACAGCAGGATATGATTTAAAAGACGGAGATGAGGTCATTGTCAATACGATACGAGGCGCAGAGCTTGGATTTTGTGTTGGCGATGTATTCGAGCTCGATGCTAAGGATTTGACTGCTGAGCTGAAGGATATTTTAAGATTAGCTACAAAGGCAGATAAGGAAACCTTTGAAAAAAACAAATCTGAAGAGGCCAACATCGTTAAGAAAACGAAGGTATTTGCGAAAGAATTAGACTTGCCTATCAAGGTATTAGAGGCTGAATATACACTAGATAAGTCAAAGCTTATCATTTATTTTGAATCTGAAAATCGAGTAGATTTTAGAGAATTGGTTAAAAAGCTGGCTGAGGTGTATCATACAAGAATTGAGCTACGGCAGGTTGGTTCTAGAGATGGAGCTAAGGTGTTTGGAGGAATTGGTCCGTGTGGCTTAATTGTTTGTTGTAAAACCTTTATCACAGAATTTGAAAATGTTTCTGTGAAAATGGCGAAGAATCAAAACTTATCCTTAAATCCTGTTAAAATTAGTGGGAATTGTGGGAAGCTTCTTTGTTGTATCAATTATGAAAATGAGCTATATAAGGAGCTTAGGAAGCTAGCTCCTGATATTGGGGATATTGTAAAGACTCCAGATGGACCAGCAAAGGTACTTTCCTGTGATGTATTAAATAAGAATTGTAAGGTCAAATACATTGAAGAGGATAACAAGTTTGGATATTTGAAGCTAGAGGATATTGAATTTGTTCGGTCTATGGATAAGCATAAGGATGAGGACGATGCCGATAGTATGTAACGAGCTTTTGGGAAGACCTGCGTTAAAAATATATCAAGATCCAGAGGCATTTAATTTTTCTATTGATTCTATGCTGTTAGCTGATTTTGCAACAGTATCTTTAAGAACAAGAAAAATATGTGACCTATGTACTGGAAATGCCCCAATTCCTTTATATCTTACTTTGCGATGTGAGGCAAAGATTGTAGGTGTTGAAATTCAAAAGGAGTCCTATGATTTAGCTATTCAATCCATTGAAGAGAATCATCTAAATGGTCGGATTCAAATGTATTTAGATAATTTAATTGGTATTTCTACTAAAATAGGGAAGAATTCATTTGACCTTGTGACCTGCAACCCTCCGTTCTTTAAGGTAGGAAGTCATCAGGTGAACCCCAATGATTGTAAGGCAATTGCTCGACATGAGATTTCAGCCACTTTGGAGGATATCGTTCGAGAGGCAGCCTTATTACTGAATTCTAAGGGAAGGTTTGCGATGGTACATCGACCAGACCGCTTATTAGAAATTTTGGAGATATTTAAAAAATATCGAATTGAACCAAAACGGCTGAGATTTGTTTATCCAAAGCTAGGGAGTCCTTGTAATCATATTTTGATAGAGGGTATTAAGGATGGTCTAGCTGGAGGACTTGTTGTTTTACCACCACTTATTGTCTATAATGAAAATAATAGATGGACAAAAGAGGTTATAAAGATATATAATTGTGATAAGGAGTGATTTTTATGTTCTTAAGTCTTTTGAATAAAAAGGAAATGCTGAAATTTTTAGATTTGGCAATCTATATGGTTGACATAGATGGAGAGCCTACGCAGTATGAAAAAAGAATTCTTACGAAGATGATTGCAGAGCTTGACCAAATTAGAGAAGAGTATTCCTTCCGTTTAACGGATTCAGTTGAAGTTACGATTGACTTCTTTACAAAGTGTAATAAGGTTGTAAAGAATGTTGTCTATTTGAATCTTGTCATAATATCTATGGAGGATGATTTATATAATACCTCTGAGCTTTTATTCTTGGAAAAAATACAAAAGAAATTTGATATCTCTGCGGAGAAACGTCGTGAATTGATTTCTATTGTCTATGCAGAACGAGATTTAAGAGAAAAAGCCAACCGCATCATTAAGAACTAATGAGAATACGAAGCTTTGATCAGGACAAGGCAATCCTGTATTTGGTTGCTACTCCAATCGGGAATCTAGAGGATATGACCTTCCGAGCAGTACAGATTCTTAAATCTGTAGATAAAATTTATGCAGAGGATACCAGAACCTCTCTTGTTTTATTGAAGCATTTTGAAATTACAACCAAGCTAGAAAGCTACCATGAATTTAATCAGGAGCTCAAATCTGATCAAATTCTAAAGGAGCTAGAACAAGGAATGAAGCTGGCTGTGATTTCTGATGCTGGATTGCCGGTAATCTCAGATCCTGGATATAAAATAACCAAGTTAGCGATAGAGCATCAGATAGCTGTATCTACGATTCCTGGAGCATCTGCAGGAATTAGTGCTTTAGTTGCTAGCGGACTAGCACCAATGCCGTATACCTTTTATGGTTTTTTGGATGCCAAGAAAACGAAACGTATCAAAGAGCTTGAGGATTTAAAATATTTAAATCATACGCTGATATTTTATGAGGCACCGCATCGAATCGAAGAAATGCTTTTCGATATGCTTTCGGTTTTTGGAAATCGGCAAATCGTTTTAGCTAGAGAATTAACGAAGACGTATGAAGAGTTCCTTAGGGGCAGCATAGAAGAGGTTTTAAAGGAATTACCTGTAAAAGGAGAGCTGGTTGTTTTAGTTGAGGGCTTTACAGAGACAGGAGCTTTGGGAAACCCTTATCAAAAAATCGATGAGCTCATTCTTTTGGGATATAAACCGAATGAGGCCATTAAAGAAATTGCTAGACAAATGAAACTAAATCGCAGTGATTTATATAAAGAATATTTAGAATATAAAAACAAAAATTAAGGAGGGGGTTTCTTTGAGCTTTTTAGAATATACCCTTTTAGATGATAAATTCCATGTGTTTCGTAACGCAAGCTACGATAAAATTATGAGAATGATTTATAAATTTAAAACTGGTGTGATTTATATTGGAGGAACCTGGTGTAAAAATTGTCAGGCAATCATTTCTCTATTAAATAAAACAGCTAAGAAAAACAAGATTAGAACCATCTTGCATTATGACCCACATTTTATCAATATTTTTAAGGAAGAGGTTGATTTAAGGGATTGTGGGGACCTGGAAACTAAGCTTAACTATTACTATTTGATTGAAAAAATAGGCTATCAAAGTGACGTTTATGTTCAGGACACCTTGATTCCAAGATTAAATGTTCCAGCGGTTATCGGCATTAAGAATGGAATTTGCGTGGGTATCGTTGATGATGAATATATTTTAGATGAAACTGGATTACACCAAGAGGGAAGCTCTGAGGACCAAACGGAAGCCTATACCCTTAAGCTTACGGAATTATTTCAAAAAGTTAAGGCGAAGGATAAGATAAATAAAAGAAAACAATAGTTACAAGCTTTATATCTCTGTTAAAGAGGTATAAGGCTTTTTCTTTTTGTCGAACGATTTTTTGGGAAATCTATGTTACATTTTGTAAATATGTGCTAAAATAGTATTAAAGAAGAACGATGAAAGTATTTTGGGAGGAAATCGTATGAAAAAGATAATGCTTGTTTTCATTTTGTTTTTTGTTTTGCTGGGAATTGCCAGCTGTGGGTCAGAAGAATTGTATTATAGTCCGATTTTAGAATTAAATAACGCTGTAATTTATCAGTATAAGGAGTATAACTCCTATTTGGATCAATACCCACATTATACTACCTTTGAGGACTTATCTGAGATTCAATATGGAAATTTTACTATGATTGTTATTGATAGGAATTTAGGTGAGGATAGTATCGAATTATATGAGAGAGTAAAAAAAATGTTTTTAAAGCCTTCTGAGCATAAAATAATGTGTTTGTATTATGATTCTAGAAGAATTAAATATCAATCCACACCTGGGTATTGTATAAATTATTCCAATGTTAGTCTAAAATACGGAGAGCGTTTGGATTATAAGGGTTATGGAAACAATACACCCTATAGTGATCCTATGCAAAAATATATTGCAATCTATTGTTTCGGGTGTATGCAGTCGGGGGTGAGTGGTTATATGGAACAACAATAAGAAATGAAAAATTACATAAAACAAAAGAAGTAAAATAGAAGGGAGTTATATATTATTTTTGAAAAATAATATAAAGTATTAAAAATGAAGTTTTTTGTAAAAATTATGTTTTGTTTATTTATGGTAATTGGTGGCTTAGCTATAGGAACTTGCAATGCCTCAGCTGATCCTTCCTTTGAAGATTTTTATTATAAGATGTCCATTCATGGCTTTGATATTAATCGTCAATTTACCCCACGCTTTATTTATCCATTTGAGGATGGTGTTCCAGATATTGTCAATGAAACTTTATTTCGGGAAAGAGAATATATTGGTAGCATTAAAGATAAGAAGCTGTATAAGATAGTCATTGTAGATGCGGTGATTGAATATGCTCCAAACCCTGATTATAAATGTTACATTTTTAAAGTTTATTGTAAGCCTTATCAGCCTGGCAGAAATTGGGGATTTATGGGGATTGGGTCCTATGGAGACGATTTTAGTATGGATCATGTACAGGTAATCATTGATTTTCCTAAACCTTATTATATTCAGGAGGCAGCGCCTAAAAATTTATATAATGGAAAGGGCCCCTTAACATTTACAATGTATGATAAAACACCTGTCGCTACCGTAAATGTAGATTATTCTCACCCTGGATTCACTATGCTTTCCAATGCTGAGTTTGGAAACCCTTATTTTTTGAACTATTACAAATATGACTATAAAAATTACTATGATTATGCCTGTCAGGAAACGTCTTGTTATGGAATGGCAAATTTTGTGTATGCTGGGGCAGCTAATTTTATAGTGAATTTTGATGTTGTTTTTCATTCTTTAAATGGATATGAAACAAATTTTACGAACTTTCATGTGGACGCGGTAACTCATTACGCTTTATAGGAAGCCTATGATACAATTAAAAAATTTAAGTAAGATATATAAGACAAAAATCGGGAATCTTACGGCATTACATCAAATAAATTTAAAATTTTGCAATCATGGATTTTATCTTGTTTATGGAGATAGTGGCAGTGGAAAATCTACATTATTGAATATCCTGGCTGGATTTGAAACTTCAACCGAAGGAGAAATAGAAAATCCATATTCCTTAAAGGAAATGGGGGTAGTATTTCAAAACTCTTATTTATTTGAGGAACTTAGAGTTTATCAAAATTTAGCTATTTTTGGTTCTACAGAAGCAGAAATAGATCAAGCGTTAGAACAGGTGGATTTGTTAGATAAAAAGAATGAAAAGACGAAAGTCTTATCTGGGGGAGAAAAACAGAGGCTATGTTTGGCTAGAGCTATATTAAAAAATATAAAGGTTTTATTATTGGACGAGCCTACAGGAAATTTAGACCCTAAGAACTCTGAAGCAATTATAAAGATTATAAAAAAGCTTTCAGAAACCATATTAGTGATTATGATTTCTCATAACTATGAGCTCTGTACTACATATGCAGACTGTGAAATTCACTTAGAAGAGGGAAAGCTGATTGACTTTAACGACAAAGGAATAAAAAATCTTGAGTCTATTCCTCCATTGACAGAAAAGAAAAAGATTTTTTCCTTCAAATGGCAGCTTCGATATGCCTTGAGTTTGTTTAGACAAAAAATATTTATTAACATTGTTTCTTTTATTTTAACTATTTTAACCTTATTTTCCTTTATGACTATTTATGGACTTATGAGTTTTGATTTTAGTAATACACTCAAGGATGTAGTTATGGAGTCGGATATTCAGTACTTACCAGTTCAAAAAACAGTGTATAGCCCCTGGATAGATGAAACCCAGCAGCTCTCGGCAACGAATTTTACAAAAAAGGAACTAGAGGAAACAAGCTATGAAATATTGCCCATCATAACTAGAGTATTAGTAAATCAAGATTTTAGACTTGAGTCCTCCATTATAGTTGTCCCAGATGGATATAAATTTCCAGGACTTCAGGGGAAAAATGGTGTAGTCATTACCTCTTTTCTAAGGGAATATTATTATGAAAATCAAGATGTTTTTAACACAGAGATTTCGCTTTCCTTTAATACGAATATGATGGCTAATGCATCCCTAAAGCATTTGGTCACCGGTGTAGTTCCAGTGGAGTATAAGCAGGATGATTTAATTGCATTTCAAAACAGTATGGATTATATACGTGCATTTCAGGATGAAATTTCCTATCAATATGCCATTGTCTATATAGAAGAGTCGTTATTTTGGAATTCTCTTTATGGTAATGATTTATATGTACATGGAACGTCCTTTTATAAGATGGACTATTCTGTTGGTGCAAACGCTAGGAACTTTAATGTTCTTAGAATTATGGATGATACCTCTATTCTAGCTGGAAATCTAATTGAGAACAAATACGATGTTATAATTGGTGAAAAAAACTATGCTAGTATGGAGGGAAATGGTGAAACCTTTACCGAAAAAATAGGCATTATTCCTGATATTTATGATTCACCTAATGGGATGTTTTATCAAGCATTTTTTAATGTTCATTCTATTACAGACCAAGTGCGTGTTGTAGGAATAGGGGACGTGGAAAAAGAAATCTTAATTTCAGAAGACTTTTATAAGGAAATATATGAAGGTTCTAAAAACTATCATTTTAATGATTTTGTATTAAATAAAGACCAAATAGAATATCGAAGCTTTAGCTCTTGGATGAAGCAAAAGGATTATAAAATTTATTTAGCTAAAACTCTTCCGGTTTATGCTTACGATAAAAGCTATGAAAATTTTTTTAATGCTTTTGTAGCATTAATTCCGTTGACCTTATTGATGGCAGTCTTATTTATGGTTTATTCAGGGTATAATACGGTCACCTATAAGCAGAAGGAGATTATCCTCTTTAAATCCTATGGAATTAAACGACATAAGGTAATTTTGCCATTCTTGATGATTGAAGCAATAAAGGCTTTAATCGCCTTTGGAATTGCCGTGCCAATCTCAATTATAACTTCAGATAGTCTCAGCAAAATGCTGGCTGTTCATGAAATAGATTATCATCTTCTTCAAATTGGCTTTGGAACCTATGGAATAACATTCTTCTTAGCTGTGATATTGGCTTTTATTGGAGTATGTATTCCTTTTATCCTAATCACAAGAAAAGAAACAGGAATTGCCTTTAAAAACTGTAATTAATATATTGACAGATGAATAGTCCAATTTTTTGAACCTATTTTTAGGTAAAAAGAATTGGATTTTTTTTATGAACTTTGTCTGTTTTTAAATAATTAAAAAGAAAAATAGATAGCTTTCGATATATTATTCAACCAAGTGTTAAGAAGGCAAAATTAAATTAAGTATTTCTTGTATTTCATCGCATAAGAGTATATAATATTAGATAATTATAGAAAGGAATAAAAGTATGAAAAATTATACAAAAGTAACAAGCAAATTTATTGATGAGATTCAATCTAATGTCACAATATACAGACATAATAAAACGAATGCCCGTATTTGTACGATAGAGAATGATGATAATAATAAAGTATTTTCAATAGCCTTTAGAACGCCGCCTATCAACGATGGAGGACTTACCCATATCCTAGAGCATTCTGTTTTATGTGGCTCTAAAAAGTATCCAGTTAAGGACCCTTTTGTAGAACTATTAAAAAGCTCTTTAAATACTTTTTTGAATGCATTTACCTTCCCTGATAAGACGATGTATCCTTGTGCGAGTCAAAATGAGAAGGACTTTAAAAATTTAATGAGTGTGTATATGGATGCTGTATTCTATCCTCAAATTTATACACATGAGGAAATTTTTATGCAGGAGGGCTGGCATTACCATATTTTAGATGAAAAGGATCCATTGGTTTATAATGGAGTAGTTTACAATGAAATGAAGGGTGCCTTTTCTGATCCTCAACAAATTCTATTTAGAAACCTTCTTCATTCCTTATATCCTGATACAGCCTATGGATTTGAATCTGGAGGAGATCCAGAATTTATACCAGATTTAACCTATGAGGAGTTTAAGAATTTCCATTCTAAATTCTACCATCCTTCCAACTCTTATATTTTCCTCTATGGAAATTGTGATATGGAAGAAAGAATGAACTGGTTAGATGAGGCATACTTATCTGATTTTGATGCGATTGACTTTGATACAACCATTGAGCTTCAAAAGCCTTTCTTAGCTCCAGTATCTCAAACAGGATATTATCCAATTGCTAAGGAAATACCTTTGGAGAATAAGACCTTTTTATCCTATAATGTAGCATTCCCTTCTACATTGGATGCCAAGCTGATGATTGCAACCAGTATTCTTGTGGACGTTTTATTGAATGTTCCTGGAGCTCCTTTGAAGCAGGCATTGATAGATGCTCAGCTAGGTGCTGATGTAATGGCTGCATTTGATGATGGCTTATTACAACCATTATTAGGTATTATTGTGGTTAACTCAGATGAGAATAAGGAACAAAAATTTATCGACCTTGTCGATTCTACTTTGAAGGATATATTGGCAAAGGGCTTAAATCATGATTCCTTAAAGTCATTAATCAACTATGAGGAATTTAAGGCAAGAGAGGGTAAATTTAGCTATATGCCAAAGGGACTTGAGGTTGAAATGACCTGTTTAAATTCTTGGTTATATAGTGAGGACCTTCCATTTGCTAAATTGGAAAAATTAAAATATTATCAGGAGCTAAGAGAAGATTTAGACAAGGGCTATTTTGAAAAAATTCTGGTTGACCTAATTTTAAATAATCCACATAAGACATTTGTTAAGCTAGTACCATCCTATACTTGTGCTGAAGAGAAGGAACAAAAGCTCGTTAAGAAGCTAGCAGATTATAAGGCTTCCCTATCCAAAGAGGAATTGAACGCTTTAATTGAAAAAAACAAGGCCCTGCAGGTTTACCAGTCAGAGCCATCTACAGAAGAGGCGATTGCTACACTTCCAAAGCTGGAGCTAGAGGATTTAAATCCTGAGCCAGAAAAATTAAATTGTCAGAAAATTGCAGGTAAATTTGATACCTTATTTAGTGACTATTTTACAAATGGAATCAACTATGTTAACTATTCCTTTGATTTGACTGGAATTTCTGCAGAGGAGATTCAGTATGCTCAATTGCTTTCTGATCTATTTTTAAATCTTTCTACGGAAAGTCACTCCTACTTTGAATTGAATCAGTTGGTTCAAAACTATACAGGTGGTATTAAGTTCACAGTAACACCTTATAAGACAATGCAGGGAGCTTGTCATACAACCTTTGGAATCAGCTTTAGTACCTTAGAAGAGAATTCAGCTATTGTAAGCTCTTTAGTTCAAGAGGTGATTTCTAAAACGAATTTTAAGGATGAAAAAAGATTGTTTGAGCGGTTAAGTGAGCTGAATGCTGGCCTAGAAATGAGTGTTGCAAATCGAGGCCATGTTGTAAGTCTAGTACGTGCATGCTCTTACTTGGATGAGGTAAACTGCTTGAAGGATGCAACCTCTGGTATCAGCTATATTGATTTTGTTCATGAGATTGTTGCTGGATTTAGCACGAAAAAGGCAGAGCTGGTTTCTACTTTAGAACAGCTTTGTGGGAAGCTATTTAACCAAAAGAGCTTTATGCTGAGATTTACAGGTAAAAAAGCAGCGTTAGATAAGCTTTTCCCTGTGGCTGATAGCTTCTATCAAGCGCTTGATTCTAAAGCATATCGCTTTACCTCTAATTTCAGAGAGGATAAGAAAAATGAAGGAATTAAAACTCCATTTGATGTGAATTTTGTTTCTAGATATGGTTCTTATAAAGCCCCATTCCATGGAGCTATGCTGGTTTTAAATAATGCTTTAAGTCTAGATTATTTATGGATGCAGGTTCGTGTTCATGGTGGTGCCTATGGATGTATGCTAGATACACCAGTTACAGGAGGCATCGGCTTTACCTCTTATCGTGATCCAGAGATTGCTAGAACGAATGGTGTTTACCAGGATGTGGTAGAATATATTAAGGCCTTACATCCAAGCGATGAAGAGCTTTTAAAATATAAGATTGGTGCGATTGGTGGCTTAGATACGGTGCTTCATGTAAGTGATAAGGGTGCTAAGGCCCAAACTCAGGCTTTATCTGGTTATACCTATGAGCTTCAGGAGAAGTATCGGAAACAGGCTCTAAATGCGACAAGCGAGGATTTAGTAGCATTAGCGCCTCTATTTGAAGAAGCATTAGGCACAGAAGCACTTTGTGTAATTGGTAATGCCGGCAAAATTGAAGAAAATGCGAAATTGTTTGGGACAGTAAGAAATCTATCAAAATAAATTTTAGACATAGGAAGGATATAAAGACTCTATTCATAGGGTCTTTTTCCTGTGAATGCATAAAACCTTCAAAAAATGAAAAAATTATGGATGTAGGAGATTGAAGTATGGTTACATTAAGAAAAGTGAAAGAGGATATTTATTATATAGGAGGATCTGATTATAGGTTAGATTTATTTGAGAATCTTTTTCCTATTGAACACGGAGTTAGCTATAACTCTTATTTGATATGCGATGAAAAAACATGCGTATTGGATACAGTAGACCGGTCTGTTCAGGATGTGTTTTTAGAACAGCTTGAGGCTGGTCTTCAGGGAAGAAGTCTAGATTATTTGGTTGTAAATCACTTAGAACCAGATCATAGCTTTTGTATTTTTGATTTAGTACAGAAGTATCCGAATGTCACGGTTGTTTTAAATAAGCTCAGCAACGCGATGCTTCAGAAATTTATGGCAAAGCCAATCAACTATAATGTAATGATTGTCAATGAAAATGATGTTTTGGATTTAGGTAAGCATAAGCTATCCTTTATTACTGCCCCAATGGTGCATTGGCCAGAGGTGATGGTTACCTATGACAGTGTAGATAAAATCCTATTTTCTGCAGATGCCTTTGGAACCTTTGGAGGTCTTGCAGGAAATATTTTTAGCGATGAAATTACAATTGATGAACAATTTTATAAGGAAGCTAGAAGATACTATACCAATATTGTAGGAAAATATGGCACAAATGTTCAGGGACTCCTAAAGAAGGCTAGAACCATAGACATTCAAATGCTTTGTCCACTGCATGGTCCAATCTGGCGTCAAAATTTTTCTGAATTTATTCATAGGTATGATTTATGGAGCAGGTATGAAGCAGAAGATAGAGATATAATCATCATTTATGCTTCAATGTATAACAATACCTTTCATGCGTGCATAAATTTAGCGAGTATGCTGGCAAATCGAGGAATAACCAATCTAAAAATGTATGATGTTTCTAAGATAGATGTATCGTATTTAATAGCTGAGATTTTTAGAGTTAAGACGATAGTGATTGCCTGTCCAAATTATAATGCAGGTATTTATCCAAAAATGCACAATCTTTTAACAGATATGAAGGCATTAAATGTCAGCAAGAAAAATATTGCCATAATAGAAAATAGTACATGGGCTCCAACCATTTCTAAACAGCTGCATGATATTTTGGGTTCAATGAAGGAAATGAATATATTAAATACAGAGGTAAAAATTCAAACGGTTTTAAAGGATAATGATGAAGTTATTTTAACGCAGATGGCAGAAGAAATTGCCAAGGAATACTTTAAAAGCGAATAAGAAATATTGGGTTTATAAAGAGGGGATAATTCTTGTCTTGGCAAGGGGAAAAATCCTCTCTTTTTTCTTTCGATTTGTTTAATTTTTAAAAATTATATGAACTTTAAAAACGACAAAAAAAGTTTGTTTTAAGAATTAAATGGGAAACACATTTCCCTAATTACAGAAAAATCTATAATTTGACAAGGTTCAACATAGAATTTTGTCGAAGTCTGAAGCCAAATAATTTGTCGATTTCTTTTTACCTTAAAATACTTGTAAAGAATTGCTTTTTCTTGTTTGAAAGAGTATAATTTAAGAAAAAAATGAGAAAGTTTGGGGGATAAAATGAATAAAAAAAGAGTAGTAGCAGAATGTTTATTTTTTATTTTTATTGTCGTTTTTATTTGTTTTTTTATGTTGTTTTATCAGACGGTAGATAAGCAGATTTTATACCAGAAGACGGACAAGATAAAACAGGGCACAGAAAAGATTGCCAATGAAACTTCGGATTTATTTAAACAATACTTTGATAAAACTTTTCTTTTAGCAAATGAATTAGAAAGCAAGAATATTAAAAATGAAAGTGAACTTAAAACTGCAATAAAGAGCTTTAAAGCTAGTGATAATCAAGAGAATTCTCTTATTTTGTTAGGTACAGAAGAGGGAGAGTTATACGGAGTAACAGGAGGCCAAAACGATCTCTTAGATTTAACAAGTTCACCAAATCTTCAGATTAAATCCTTAGGTTCAATTGGGGGAACTCAAAAATTTTATTTTTTTTCTAAAAAATTTACTGAGCCAATTCAACTGGAGAATCAAAAGAAATATAGCCATTTTATTTATGGATTAGATTTTGAAAAGAATAAGGAAAACTTTAATGTAAAGGATTTTGATTTTTATTATGAGGTATTTATTGTTGATCAAGAAAAAGAAGTGGTTCATCGAAAATATAATAATAATTTTATAGTAGGTACCAGCTTATATCAGCAATTACTATCCTTTGATTTTTTAAACAAGGGTACTCTAGAAAATATGATGAGTAATATGAACGAAATGAAAGCTGGCGTGAATGAACTTTTAATTCAGGAGACTAAGTATTTCTGTTGTTATGAGCCTCTTCAAATAAAATCCTGGCACATAGTAACCTTTGTAGAGGATTCTCTATTGGAACAACAGCTGGAGGATTTAAGAAGCTTGCAGGGTTTTGGCATTACTATGATGGCCATTATGACCTGCATAGGGTTATCCTTCCTCACCTTTTTCATTTTTAAATCTAACGAAAGAAAGAAAATTGTTGTTTTACAGAGCCAGCTTAATGCCAAGCTTCAGGAGGTAGCTTATTTAGCTAATAAAGCGAATAATGCAAAATCAGAATTTTTATCTAGGATGTCCCACGATATTAGAACGCCAATGAATGGAATTATTGGTATGACGGCCATTGCGAAAAATCATGTTGGTGAGCCTGAAAAGGTAGCCGATTGTTTGGAAAAAATATCAAGTACCTCAGACCATCTTCTGAGTCTAATCAACGATGTTTTAGATATGTCTAGAATTGAAAAGGGAAAGATAGATATTTTACCTGCTCCTATTCATATGGAACAACTGTTGAACTCCTGTTCAAATATCATCGAATCTCAGTCCATAATAGAAAATATTAAATTCATTAAAAAGTTTAATATAACTAGTGAATTAGTGATGGCAGACGAATTGCATTTAAAACAAATCTTAATTAATGTATTAGGAAATGCCTTGAAATTCACAAGCGCTGGTGGGTATATATCCTTTGAGGTTTTTGAAAAAACCATTGAAGAAAAAAAATCTAGATTCACATTCATTATAGAGGATTCTGGTATAGGAATGAGTGAAAGCTTTGTAGAGCATATTTTTGACCCATTTGTTCAAGAAAAACAGGATGCTAGAACGGAATATAATGGTTCTGGCTTAGGCATGTCGATTGTAAAAAAATTGGTAGATTTGATGCATGGTACAATTTTGATTGAATCTAAGAAGAATATAGGAAGTCGTTTTACCATTACTTTGGATTTTGAAATCTATGAGGACGAAATTTTAAGTGCGGAAAAACAAAGCGAATTAGAGATTTTGAGTGGTATGCGAGTGCTGATTGCAGAGGATAATGCCATAAATATGGAGATTGCTAGAACTATGCTGGAGGTTGTAGGAGTTGAATCTGTTACTGCTGAAAATGGTCAAATAGCCTTTGAAAAATATATGAATGCAGAGGAAGGATATTTTGAAGCCATTCTTATGGATGTTATGATGCCGGTTTTAGACGGCCTAGAGGCCACCAAGAAAATTAGAAATTCTCAAAGAAAAGATGCATTGACGATTCCGATTATTGGTATGACAGCGAATGCTTATAATGAGGATAAGGAAAAGGCCTTAGATGCCGGGATGAATGTTCACTTGATTAAACCAATTGAGGTTCAAAAGGTCTATGAGGTCCTAATAGAATGTCGAAAAATAAATGAATCTGGCTCAGTCTAGGCTACGGGTCTTTAAGAGAAAAGAAAACGTATTTATTCAGCTTGAATTGATTGTATTTTAAGGATAGTTGTATTATAATTATAGCTAGAAGTAATTACTTTTAGGAGGAAATTTAAAAATGCCATTAGTTAATGTAAAAGAAATGATGGAAAAGGCTAGAGAAGGCCATTATGCAGTTGGTGCATTCAATATCAACAATTTAGAATGGACAAAAGCAATTCTTTCAACTGCAGAGGAATTAAAGGCACCCGTTATTTTAGGTGTATCCGAGGGTGCAAATAAATATATGACAGGATATAAGGTTGTTGCAGATATGGTAAAGGCAATGATTGAAACCTTAAATATTACAGTTCCTGTTGCGTTACACTTAGACCATGGTACTTTTGAGGGAGCTCAAAAAGCATTGGCTGCAGGATACTCTTCAGTTATGTTTGATGGTTCTCATTATGGTATTGAGGAGAATGTAGAAAAGACAAAGGAAATAGTTGCTTTAGCGAAGAAGCTAGGTGCTACAGTAGAGGCAGAAGTTGGTTCTATTGGCGGAGAAGAAGATGGTGTTACTGGTCGTGGAGAGGTTGCAGATCCTTTACAGTGCAAGATGATTGCAGATTTAGGAATCGACATGTTAGCGGCTGGTATTGGAAATATTCATGGTCAGTATCCTGCAAATTGGCAAGGATTAGATTTTGAGACTCTTGCTAAGATTAAGGAAACTTGTGGTCATATGCCACTTGTATTACATGGTGGAACTGGTATTCCTGAGGATATGATTAAAAAGGCAATCTCTTTAGGAGTTTGTAAAATTAATGTAAATACAGAATGTCAGTTATCCTTTGCAGCTGCAACTCGTGCTTATATTGAGGCTGGTAAGGATAAGGAAAAGAAAGGCTTTGATCCTCGTAAGCTATTGGCTCCAGGAACTGAAGCTATTAAACAGACCGTTAAAGAAAAAATGGAAATGTTTGGCTGTATCGGAAAAGCAAATTAATCAACAAAAAGGGACGATTTTATCGCCCCTTACTATTTAAAAGGAGTAGAACTATGAAAATTGCATTAATCAACGAAAATTCTCAAGCAAGTAAGAATGAATTAATTTATAACACCTTAAAGGGTGTTGCAGAAAAATATGGTCATACTGTAGACAATTACGGTATGCTTGACAGCAACGAAAATCCTTTAACCTACGTTCAAAACGGATTGTTGGCTGCCATTATTCTAAATTCTGGAGCTGCTGATTTTGTGGTAACTGGCTGTGGTACTGGAAGTGGGGCCATGCTAGCTTGTAATTCCTTTCCTAAGGTTTTATGTGGCTTGATTGTTGATCCATCAGATGCTTATATGTTTGGCCAAATCAATGATGGTAATTGTGCAGCCTTTCCTTTCGCAAAGGGCTTTGGCTGGGGAGCAGAATTGAATTTAGAATATTGCTTTGAAAAGCTATTTAATGGTCCAAGAGGACAGGGATATCCAAAGGAGCGTGCAGTTCCTGAGCAGAGAAACAAGAAAATTCTAGATCAGGTGAAGGAAGTCACTCACACTCCAATGACAGAGATTTTAAAGAAAATCGATCAGGATTTTTTAAAGGAGACTATCGATCGTCCTACCTTCAAGAATTTATTTTTCAAATCTGCGAAGGATCCTGAAATTATTGCCTATTGTAAAAAAGTTTTAGAATAAAAAAATTGCTATCCAAACGGATAGCTTATTTTTTTGAATTGATAACCTCTTCATAGGTTTCTAGTAGTTGTCTTGCTACAACGTGGATATCTCGTTGCTGTATAATTTCATAGCCATTTTCTTTCATTTCCTCACAATCATTTGTAAGAATATAATGAATTGCTTCTACAAATCCAGTATGGTCCTTTGCCTTTATACAATCCTTTTTATCTGTCAAATAGTCAAAGGCTCCAATGTCTCGAATTAGCGGCAAGCATTTGCTTGCTAAGGCTTCTAACAATACAATACCTTCGGTTTCCTCGTAGCTTGGGAAGAAGAAGCATTCACTAATATGGAGCATTTTAGATATGAAAGAGCTATCTACAAACCCCGGAAATATTACGTTTTCTGGTTTGTTTCTTATCGCCTCATTCATATTATGAGGGATTAAAAGCTCCATTCTTTCTCCAAACCAGATAAATTTTATATTCGGAAACTCTTTTGCTGTTTCCATGAATTCTAGGATGCCTTTTCTTTCAAAGAACCAGCCACATCCCATAATGACCTTTTCCTCTGGTTTTATTCCAAAATTTGCTTTAACTTCAATAATTTCTTCCTTTGTCAAATGAGGATCCTGATACTTATCTAATTCTATTCCATTGGAAATGGCTCTCACTGGACAAGAAACAAATGGGTATGCTTCAATTAGCTTTTTGGAGTAATTGGTAGGTGTAATAATCATATCTGGAAGAGAATATATTTTTTTTAGTCTTCGATTAACAGGATATTGCAGAATTTTCCAAAACCGAAAAGAGTTTCGAAAATCCTCTTTGGTAGAGTGCCCATGAACGATGACAGGTATATTATTCTTTCTTAATTTTTTAACTAGCTTATAGCTACGAGAATAATAGGTATTTACATGGGCAATGTCATAGCTGTCTCTGGGATTGGTTGTATATTCAATGCCATTGATTTCAGCACATTTTTTTTGATGTCTAAGGGCTCTTCCAATTCCACTTTTTTTAATCATAGCTTCATTTTCAAAATAAAGAAGCACCTTCATGTTTTCACCTTCCTTTATAGTAGCTTTTCATAAGCAATTCTTAAAGTATCCGTTTTAGAAGAAGTAATATTAATATAACCACATTTTTTGTAGTTATGCTTAGATAAGAGGTTTTGCATAGGTATATTCAAGGGATGGGTATCCACACGTATAGAGTTACATCCAAGCTTTAAGGCTAGCTGTTCAGCAAAATTTACAAGCTTTCCAGAAATGCCAGTATGATGGAATTCTTGTTTAACTGCCAGTCTGTGAATGGTCATATAAGGACTATCGGAGGTAAGCCAGGAGCCATGGATATGTTCATAAGAGGCTTCTTTTCCTAAAATACAAACCATAATTCCTTTTATCTTGTCTTGTTCAAATACATAGAGCTGCTGTTTTAAAATATCATTTAAAATTGTAGACTCTGTTGGATAACCATCAGGAGTGTTCCACTGAGAACAACCATTGTTTCTTATAAAGTTTTTAGCATCCCTTATGATTTCCATTATCTCGGCGAAATCCTTTTGGCCAGCTAGTCTAATGCCCACTGCTTGTTTTTTCCTTTTGAAGCTGAAACACAGAAGCAAATATGTCAGTTTCGTTGTTTTTATAGATTCCATACTCGACCGCAATTTCATAGTATATGGATTCAATTGGATTTAGCTCTAAATTATTTCTTTCAAATATAGGGTTTACAATATCATCTAGCATCGGAAAAAAGGCATCTGGCACATTTTCTTTTTTATCTAAGTAGGTCGTAATTTGGGTTTCAAATTCCTCTAGCTTCTTTAGGTCCTTCTCCAAGCCATGGTTAGCAAGCTCAGATTGAAATTCTTGGGTGTATAACAACAGGTTGATAGTCTTTGCACATGCTTCCATTGCAGTATAGTCCTTATGAAAATTATATTCAAATAAGGTTTTAATTGTATAAAAGTTATCATGAATATAATCAAAGCCTACAGAGAAGAAGACCTCTTCATCAGAAGATAGGCTGCCTCTTTTGGTGTATTGCTCATAAAGATAATCCACGACCACAATGACAGAAGAAAATCTAGAAATGGTTTTGCTTCTAGTTTTTACTAAAGCCTGAATGAACTCATGATTTTCAAATTTCCAATTTACATAGTCAGTATAGATGTCCATAATTGCCTCTAGTTACGATTTCGATTATGCGGGAAAAGAAGAACATCACGAATGCTTGTTTTTCCTGTCAGCAGCATGACGGTTCTGTCGATGCCGATTCCAATACCACCAGTAGGAGGCATTCCATATTCTAGAGCCTCTACAAAGTCTGTATCAATCTCACAAGCCTCATCATTTCCTAGGCTTCTTTCCTGAAGCTGTTTTTGGAATCTTTCCATTTGGTCTAGAGGATCGTTTAGCTCACTGAAGGCATTTCCATATTCTGTAGCCCCCATAAAGATTTCAAAACGGTCAGTAAATCTAGGGTCTTTATCATTTTTCTTTGCAAGTGGAGAAATTTCCACAGGATGTCCATAAAGAATTGTAGGCTGTTGGAGCTTTTCCTCTCCGTATTTTTCAAAGAAGGCATTGATGATATGACCAACTCCAGTAAAGTGGGCAGGCACCTCTATGTTGTGCTGCTTTGCGATATCCTTAGCCTGTTCAAAGGTCATAGGCTGCCAGAAGTCTACGCCACATTCCTGCTTAATTAAATCCACCATATGGATTCTTGCAAATTTAGATAAGTCATAGGTGTTTCCGTCGAATTCTACAACAGTCGTTCCTAAAACCTCTAAAGAAACCTGCTTAAAGAAGTTTTCGGCAAGCTCCATCATACCCTCCATATCGGAATAAGCTAGGTAAGCCTCTACTGTAGTAAATTCTGGATTATGTCTAGAATCTACTCCCTCATTTCTAAATAGACGTCCTATTTCATATACAGCCTCCATGCCACCAACAATCAATCGCTTTAATGGTAGCTCAGTAGCAATTCTTAAATAAAATGGCATATCTAACGCATTATGATGGGTTGTAAATGGACGAGCAGCAGCTCCACCTAGAATTGGCTGAAGTACAGGAGTTTCTACCTCTACAAAGCCTTGATTATCAAAGAAATGCTGAATGGCACGAATGATTTTTGGACGCATAAAGGCAACTCTTCTAGAATCATCATTTACAATTAAATCTACATATCTTCTACGGCGAGCCTCTTCCACATCCTGTAAGCCATGGAATTTTTCAGGTAACGGACGAATCGCTTTTGATAGATGAGTAAATACTGTACATTTTACAGTCAACTGGCCAGTATTGGTACGCATTACAGTTCCTTCAATTCCTAGGATATCTCCAATGTCTGATTTAATGAAAATATCATAAACATCCTCGCCTAGAATTTCCTTTGAGATATAGCATTGAATGGTTCCAAATTTATCTAATATATTGATAAACCCTATCTTGCCCTGACGTCTTTTAGCAATCATACGTCCAGCAATTTTTACTGTAAAGGTCTGTTGTTCTAAGTCTTCCTTTGTATATTTGTCATAATCTTCTATAATAGATTTAGAGTTGGCCGTTCTATCATATCTTTGACCAAAGGGTTTTACGCCTTTTTCCTCTAAATAGGCTAATTTTTCTATACGGATTCTTTCTTGTTCAGGTCTCTTTTCCATACTATAATCCTCCTCATTTTTTGCAAGATTTATTATAGCATAATAAAAGATAAAAAACAACCGACAACAACGCTATTCTGCTTGTCCAAATTTAAGGACATTTTTGTATGATTTTATTCTTGTTTGTAATATAGTCCCTTTAATTTATGATAGAAAAAATGTCAAAAAAATAAAATAGACCTAAAATTTCTTTTAAGTCTAAAATAAATCATAGGGGGACTTTGGTTTTAAATGAGGATGAAGCCTGTAATACTTTCTTTCCTTTCTTTTCGTTTTAAGGATAGAGAAGAAGGGAGGAATGGATATAAGCTTAAGAAATTTATAGAAATACTTTTTTATAGGATCTAAGATGGTTTTAAATTCTATATTTCTCTTTCGAATATCCTTAGAAAAAACCTTTTTTCCAGCCCAAATTCCGAGAAGGTAAAACAATAAATAGATATGAAATAAAGCGATATGATATTTATTAGAAGCATAAATTAATATTGCGGCAAGTCCAAAAAAGAAGAGGATAGTTTTAATAAATAAAAATCTTTTTTGATGATAAAACAACAGCTGATAAAGAATATAGGTGAAAATCCCTAGATAAAGCAGCAATATAACGCGTAAAAGATTGTAAAAGGAAATCATACTAAGCGAATAGCTTTTTTATAAAGCCTTTATTTTTTTTCACCTGTATATTCTTTTTATCAACGGAATTTATAGTTCCTGTAATTTTAATGGTTCTATTGTCGTTACTAACTTCCTTTAGCACTAGGTTATTTCCAGTAATTTGGTAGGGAATATCATTGACCTTAATGATAAATAGCTGGTCTGAGAATTCCTTAATTTCTGTAATATTATTGATTATAATTTGATCATCATAAATCGTAAAATTTGCTATAGCCATAGTATCACCTAATAAAGGCTATGCGGGAAAGGGGTTAAAAATTACTAAGAAGTATCTATACTGTAAAAACGATTTTTCTTTAAATTTAAAATTCGGTGTTTATAATCGAATCTATAAATAGCTGAATTCCTTTTTTGGGGGTTTCTTTTTTACGAGTGATTATGCCAAGTCTGGTCATCAATTGCTTTTCATCAACAATTGTGGTGTAAAGGTCAAGGTGAGAAAAGGTTTGATAGGCACTTTGAGGGACTAATGCATAGCCTAATCCAGTAGAGGCGAGAAGAATAGCTGTCTTTGCGTCATCAACTTCAGCGATAAGGTTGAGTTCTGCATTATATTTTTTAAAAAGAGTAGCTAATAAATCCTTAAATCTTCGGTAGATAATTAATGGATATTTTGATAGTCCCTTTATGGTCATTATTGTAGAATCTATGGGATTTTTATTCAGCAGCAGCATCGGCTCCTCTTTAAAATAGGTTACCTCAAACAATGTATCATCGAAGGGCGTTCGAACAATCGCTAGGTCAATGATTCTTTGTTGTAAAAGCTCTATTAGCTGATAGGTATTTGCCTCTTGGATATTAAAGCGAACATGAGGGTATTGGCTATGAAAATTCTTGATGGTTTTATTATATAAAAACTCGGTAGAAGAAGAAACAATACCCATATTTAAGGTGATTTCATTCTTCATTTCCAAATTATGAATTTCTTTATAAGTATTTCCAGTTAGCTCTAAAATTGAACAAGCTCTCTCATATAAAAGCCTTCCTGTGTTAGTTAAGGCGATTCTTTTTCCCCTGATAAAAAGGGTGGTTCCTAGCTCTTCCTCCAGTATTCTCATCATTCTGGATAAGGGTGGCTGAGCCATATTTAATTTTAGGGAGGCCTTTAATATAGAGCCCTCCTCTACCACCATTTTATAGCATTCCATTTGTCTTAAATCCATATATACCTCCAAAGTATAGTTTTACTATATAACTTGTATATTTAGTATATCTTATTTTGTGGTATAATACAAACAGAAAATGGGTGAGAGGATGTTTAAGTTATATAAAAAATATTTAAAATGCTATAAAAAACATGTCATATTAGGACCTTTGTTTAAATTAGTAGAGGCTGTGTTTGAGCTTTTAGTACCTTTGGTCATCGCTAGAATGATCAATGAAGGCTTGAATAACTCCTTGTTGACAGAGGAAGAGAAGTATCGGTTTATCCTGCAAAATGGAGGTTTGTTACTCTTATTTGCGGGAATTGGACTATGCTCTACCCTTGTGTGTCAGTTCTTTGCTTCCCAGGCTTCCCAGGGCTTTGGGACAGCTTTAAGAGACGATCTTTATGAACACATCAACACACTATCCTTTAAGGAGCTAGATCAGTTTGGTGCTTCATCTTTGCTCACAAGGATGAATTCGGATATCAACAATCTTCAGCAGAGTGTGGCGATGCTGATTCGCCTTGTGGTTCGAGCGCCTTTTTTAGTAATAGGAGCTACGATTCTTTCCTTTCTGGTATCCTGGAAGGCTGGAATCTTGTTTTTAGGAACGGGAATTCTTTTATTTGTCATCATTTTTATGATTATGCTTTATACCATTCCCCGCAATAAAAAAGCACAGGCTAAGCTAGATACGGTAACCTCGATAACAAAGGAAAATTTAAGTGGAAATCGTGTAGTACGTGCCTTTTCTAGACAAGCCTTAGAGTTTCGCCGTTTTGTAGATGAAAACGTCTCTTTAAAAAATCTTTTATCGAAAATCGGTAAAATCAATGCCTTATTAAATCCGATGACCTTTGTCGTTACCAATTTAGCGATTGTTGGCGTCCTTTATCTTGGTGGCTATGAATTTCAGCTAGGAAATCTAAATCAGGGAGATATTACCTCCCTATATAATTATCTATTGCAAATCCAGCTAGCAATTATGGTGGTTGCCAATTTGGTTGTTATTTTTACGAAGGCAAGCGCCTCTGCAGGAAGAGTAAATGAGGTGCTTCAAAGTAAAAGCTCCATTGTGGAGGGAACATGCTCAACTCCAGCAACAGAGGTTCCCTTTGTTTTTAAGGATGTGAGCTTCCGTTATTCTAAAAATGCCAAACCAGCCCTCTCTCATGCCTCCTTTACGATTTTAAAAGGAATGACGGTTGGTATTATTGGGGGAACTGGCTCAGGTAAAAGTACGTTGATTCATTTGATGAATCGGTTTTATGACCGAGATGAGGGAAGTATTCTTTTCTATGGAAGAGATATCAAGGAGTATCAACAGGAATTTATTGTAGAGCGGATTGCGGTAGTGATGCAAAAGGCCATTTTATTTAGTGGAACAGTAAAGGAAAATCTCCTGTGGGGAAAGGCAAATGCCACCGATGAGGAAATCCAGAAGGCATTGCAAAATTCGATGAGTTTGGAATTTGTAGAAAAGCTAGATCAAAAGGAAAACACGATGCTTTATCAGGGTGGTTCTAATTTAAGCGGAGGACAGAAACAAAGATTGTCTATTGCCAGAGCCTTGATAAAGGATAGTCCAATCCTCATTTTAGATGATTCCTCAAGTGCGTTGGATTATAAAACAGAGCTAAGCTTAAGAAACCATATTAAGGCTCTTCAAAAGACAACTATCCTCATTTCTCAAAGGGCATCCTCCATTCTTCATGCGGATTTGATTTTGGTTTTACATCAAGGAGAAATTGTGGGAACAGGGACGCATAAGGAGCTTTTAGAGTCCTGTCCAGTGTACCAAGAAATTTGTGATTCTCAGGATTTAGGAGGGGCAGCGTATGAAAACTAAAAATCGTTCTATGCTCAAGCGAGTTCTTGGTTATGCCAAAAAATATAGAGTTCGTTTAGGGATTGCGTTTTTAGCAGCCATCCTCTATGTTTCTGCCACACTATATGCACCTAAGCTAGTAGGAGAGGCCATTGATCAGTATATACAGGTAGATACCTTTAGGATGGAAGATATCCTATTTATAGTTTTAGAACTATTGGGAATTGTCATTTTAGGTGCTATCTTTGGCTGGATTATGAATGCTTTGCTGAACAGGATAACCTATTCGATTGTAAAGGATTTAAGAATTGACGCTTTCCAGAAAATACTTAATGTGCCAGTTGCTTATCTAGATTCTCATTTGTCAGGAGATATTTTAACGAGAATAATATCCGATACGGATCAGGTTTCAGAAGGACTATTACAAGGCTTTTCTCAGGCCTTGACAGGAATTATCACGATTGTCGTTACGATAGTGATGATGCTGACCATTCAATGGGAAATCGCTTTGGTCGTTATCGTTCTTACACCTTTATCTCTGTTTGTTGCCGCTTTTATCTCTAAAAGAAGCTTTAAAACCTTTAAGGCTCAGGCTCAGATTAAGGGAGAGATGGGTGGATTTCTAAATGAAATGATTACCAATCAAAAGATGGTGATTGCCTATCATCATCAATCGGATAATAATCAAGCCTTCCAAAAAATTGATGCTGACTTCTATACCGTTGGGGTTAAGGCTCAGTTTAACTCCTCCTTGACCAATCCATCGACTCGTTTTGTGAACGCAATCGTCTATGCAGCTGTGGCCACGATAGGGGCTATCTTAATTGTTCATTCCAAAGGAGTGGGCTTTGGTGTCGGTGGGTTGACAGCCTTTTTAACCTATGCCAGTCAATATACAAAGCCCTTTAATGAAATTTCAGGTGTCGCAACAGAGCTTTCTAATTCCTTTGCTAGTCTAAGAAGGGTCTTTGAGCTGATTGATGAGAAGGAAATTCCAGATGAAACGATACTGCCAGAGCTAGAGATTGAAAAGGGAAGAGTTGAATTTAAGGATGTTTGCTTCCGATATACGGAGGATAAGCCTTTAATTGAAAATCTAAATATGAGGGTTGAGCCCGGTATGAAGGTGGCGATTGTAGGACCAACAGGCTGTGGAAAAACCACCTTGATTAATCTTTTAATGCGGTTTTATGATACAACCTCAGGCTCCATTACCATTGATGGAAAACCGATCAATGATTATTCAAAGGATAGCTTAAGACGTCAGATTGGGCTTGTGCTACAGGAGACCTGGCTTTTTAAGGGAAGCGTTCAGGATAATATTGCCTATGCAAAGGATAAGACAAGCCTAGAAGAGGTGATGGAGGCAGCAACATCAGCTTATGTGGATGATTTTATAGAAAAGCTTCCTAGTGGGTATCAAACCATCATTTCCGATGATGATGGTGTTTCCGTTGGGCAGAAACAGCTGCTTTGTATTGCCAGACTCATGCTAAGAGAGCCTAAAATATTGATTTTAGATGAGGCAACCTCTAATATTGATACGAGAACAGAGGTAATGATCCAAAAGGCCTTTCAGAAAATTATGGAAGGAAAAACCTCCTTCATTATCGCTCATAGACTTTCTACCATACGTAATGCAGATAAAATTCTTGTTATGCAAAATGGAACAATCATAGAACAAGGAACACATGAGGAATTAATTTTAAAAAATGGCTTTTATAAAAAGCTTTATGAATCTCAATTTGAATAAGGAATAGGGTGGATTGTGCAACAATCCATCTTTTTTTATAAAATGAGAATTACATTTCTCATTTGCGAATTTAAATGTCAAATATTGTCAAATAATGTCGTAAAAACGGTGTAATCCTTGCCTCTTGTATGCTAATATTGGGGTATATGAGGTAGATGGATGTACAAATTGGGAGAAACAACAATCCTTTATTCTTTTTGGCTTATCCAATTGTTTTTCAATTTAAGAATAAGATTGTTCTATAGAGGAAAATATCCATAATTTTTCATTTCCAATAAAACTATTAAGATCTACAAAGAGAATTTTCTCTTTGTATTTTTTTTGAAGGGAGAAGAAATGAAAAAAAGAAATACAGTTTTAAAGGAGCTAAAGAATATCTCTAGGAATTCTAAGGAGTATCAGGAGCTTTATATGGAAGTAAAGGATTTCTTTTATAAATTAGATTTATATTATTGCTATAAAAAGAATGAAAGAATATTGAATTATTTAGAATCCAATGTCTATTTAACGGATTGTGAAATATGCGCATTAGTTCCCATCAACAAGAAAGGGCTACTTGCGTTTATTGAAAGTCTCAATTCTTTTGTTTTAATACTTTTAGAACAACCCAAATATCAAAATTTAAAAAAGCTTTATTACCAGAAAAAATAGAGAAAGTCAATACCCCTTTTGGGGGTATTTTTCTTTATATAAAATGGCGGTATAGTAAGATTAGTCAGGTCGCTCCTGATGGATGCTTAAGATCTTAAGAAAATGAATAAAGGAGGAAAAGGATGGATTTTTTTTGTGTGCCAGTTTTGGCAATTATTTGTTATTGCGTTGGTGAACTTCTTAAAATGAGTATATTAAGAAAAAAACGTCAGCACAAATACATTCCAGCGATTGTGGGCGTCAGTGGAGGTATTTTAGGGTGTATCTCCTATTATATCAGTCCAGAGCTGATATGCAATGTGACTAGCCCCATTACAGCGATAGCCATAGGAATAGGAAGTGGACTATCTGCCACGGGAGGAAATCAAATTATGAAGCAATTTTTTAAAAGGGAGAAGTGATTGTATGGAAGAGGTATACCATCTCATCGATGGGAAGCAGTTGCTTGTGAGAAAGAAAATGGGAAGCTTTATTGAAAAAATACTTCATTACTATGGGGTAGTTTTTCAGCATGACCGGTTTAAGAAGGTCATCTATGGAGAGGATGGCTATTTGACCCCTATAGAGGAGAAGATAAAGAGACTTTATGACAGTTATACCTATCTACTCAGTAATTATCAAAATCCAGTTTCAGAGGGACTGCTGAAAAGATTTTATTATTTATTATTTGAAAGAGAATTAAATTCCTTTCGAGCCTTAAAGCTTGCGACTATATATTTTAATCTTCGAGAGCTAGCTCCGATAGAACAAGCAGCAGAATTTCATATGCAGGTGTATACTGAGCTAAAGGAATGTGAGGAAATGGATAGAGTACTATTTTCTTTAATGGTATTAAATTTTGTTTTTGTGAGAAATGGAATCCCCTGTATACATATTCTCTATGGAGATTTTGAGGAGTATGAACAAGCAAAACATGAATTTTTAAAGCTTAATAAGGAGGCGATGTTTCTCTTCCTTTTAAAGGTTTTGAAGAAAAATACCTATCTATCCTCAAGCTTTTATAACTCTCTTACTCCCTTAACTCGGTCTATGGTAATTCATAAGCTGAATGAGCATAAGGAGCAGATAAAGAATTCCTATGCAGTTCAGTCTCTTTGGTTATATGGTTCCTTTGCAAAGGGAATAGAACGCTTTGATTCCGATGTTGATTTACTGGTAAGACTTTCTTTAGATTTGACACAGGACGAGCGTAAAGAGAAAGTAAAGGGTTTGACAGAATACCTGCAGGCGATATTTCATCGGTTTGTAGATATTCATGAGGTCTATGAATATATCCCAGATGAAATGATAAAAGAAGCAATAAAGCTTAAAAAAATTATATAAAATGGAGGAAAAAGAAATGGGAAATAAAGGAATAAAAGAATATACCAAGCATATTGTCCACGATATAGGAACTATAGGCAGGGGCTATGTGAACGTAAGAAAGGAGGATGCCAACCTACATATTGAATTGCCGCTACTGGGAACTCCTGGGAATGCTGGGCTCAGCTTAAATTTAATCTATTGCTTATCAGATAAAAATATTGTCAATGATTTTGGATTGGGCTGGCAGATGAGCTATTTTAAGCAGCTTACAGGATATGATACATATGCGTCAATTCGTAATGCGGATGGAGAAAGAGAAGAAAATGAATATTCTGAAAGAAATGAAGAGACGAAGCTTACGACCTATCAGCATATTAGAAGCATAGATCAGGATACGGATGAAATCACCTATACGATTGAGGATCAAGCAGGGAACGCACTTTACTACGCAGATGGAACCCAAAAGTATCCGTCTGAAATCCGATTCAAAAATGGTGAAGTAATAACGATAGGAGACGGGCTTGAAATCTCTAACACTAGAGAGTATAAAATTGTTTTAGAAAAAACGAATGGATTATATAGTAAGGCTTCTGCGAAATATAAAAATACCATATTATCCTGGGCCAAGTTTATTTATTCTTCTACAAAGGAACTTACAGAAATTATTGTATATCGAGGTGGTAGCGAAATTGAGCATATAAAAATCACCTATGGCAATACGCTATGTATTCTAGATGCTTGGTCTAAGGCTTGTGTGAGATATACGATTACGGATGGAAGAGTAAGCAAGATAGAGGAAGGCTTTAATCAGGATTATAGTAAGGGCGCTAAAACCTCAATTTTATATGAGGATGGTGTAACCACTCTCATAGATCAGGACAATAAAAAAAGCTATCTATATTTTGACAACAATGGGTTGCCGTTATACGCTATTGATGAGGATGGAAATGCTAAAGCTACGCGATATGATGTCAAAACCAAGAACATTCTTTCTCAAAGTACAGTATTGCCTGTTCAGCCAAGCGAAGAAAATCTGATTAAGGATACTATATTAGATTTTGCGAATGATTATTTAAAGGTAGAAGAGCAGCCAAAGCTAAATACCATTCCTGAAAAGTTTATGAATGGTGTATATAAGGTGAGTGGAAGTGGCAGCCTAACCCATACAATTACCGGCCTTTCAGGGTTAGCAACAGATAATCTTACTTTAGTTGTTTTTGGAAAACAGTTAACAGGATATAGTGATACATGTAAGGTCAAGGTGAGAATGCGGTTAGATTCTACAGAGTCTAAACAAGCCTTCTTTGAAAAGGAAATCCCAGATGGAAAATTTGATTTTCTTTGCTTTGGAATTCCAACAAAATATAGTTATTCAGAAATTGAAATTTCTATTACCTTAATTGGAAATGCTTCTATTATTTTGGGTGGCTTACAGGTATTTAAAAAGGATTTTGGTTCCTTTTATGAATACGACAGCCGTGGAAATTGTATTGGTCAATTTTCTGGTAATGGCTCCTCTGTTGCATATTATAATGCAAAGGGACAGCTAGAGGAATGTACCTTAAGAGATTCAACAACCTATGGCTGTAGTTATGATAACAAAGGTAATTTAAGTAGAATATATAAGGCCTTTGGTGGAAAGGTTGAAAAGTTATATGATACTTATAATAATGAAACCCATAATCGAGTAATAGATTCTACAGGTACTAAAATTTTAGAGACAGTTAAAACCTATAAACAAAATGGTACATTGTTAGAAAGTCAAAAAGATGAGCTGGGCAATGAAACAACCTATAGTTATGATAATTTTGGCAGAATAAAACAAATAAAGGATGCCTTAGGTGTTTCTCTAGAATATGGGTATGGATTTGGAGATGACAATATATCTGACCTATTATTAAAGGGAAGCACAAATTTAGAGCTTGCTCATATCACCTATAGCTATGACGATTTAGAGCGAATTAAAACTATTAAGGTAAGTGATTCTACAAGCTATTCTTTTGAATATCAGGACAACCTCGTAAAAGCAATCAAATTAAATGAAACGCTTCTTCATACCTATACCTATGATTCTAAAAATCGTATAATTGAACAAAAGACAGCAGCGAACACCGATAGCTATAAGTATACCTATACAGATTTTAATTTACCAGAAAAAGTGATTTATCGTTCAGCAATGGGCGTAGAAACGATAAAAGCACAATTTATCTACAATGATAAAAAAGAGCTTGTTACAGTAAAGGATGGCAGTGGTAAGATTTTAAAGGAATACTTTTATGATTTAGATGGAAGATTAGTCCAGTTAAAGGATTCAGAGCTAAGTTTAGTCTATACCTATGATAATTTAGGAGAGGTTAACTTGGTAAGTAGAACGGTTGATGGAAAAACCATCTATGAGTCCTATGATACAGTTGCAAGATCCAAAGGCTTTCATCCAGAGGCGCTATATGGAAAAATCCAAAAGGATACAGAGTATATGAGTACACTCTTCCAGGATGAATATGGAATAGTGAGAAATGAGAAGTATGGTATACTGCCTAAAAAGCCTACAGGAGATAGCTTTAAGCCTAATATAGTCAAGAGGGGACATTTATCCTGTGTTAATGCAGGGGTTTACAATCCTTTGTGTTATGAGCTCACTATGAATTCTAATATCAATTGTGGATGCGTAGGATTTTGGTTTTATCCAACAGAGTATTCACCATCTAAATGTTTTTTCAGTGTTTTCAGTAATCAGGGAAACAGCTTTATCCAGGTATCTATGCTTTCTACAGGAAAGTTAAAATTACATATAAGAGATTTTAATGGTAATTTTTCAACTCCAATTACGACCGATTTTACTGTCCAGTTAAACGAATGGAATTTCTTCTGTTTAAACTGGATGAACCGAGATGATTCTGCAAGCTCAAGTGTTAGCGAATATGCCCTCACCTTAAATAGTGATACGAAAGTATATACCAAGAAAAATCCAAGAGTTCCGATGGATTTAACAGGAAAATTAAAATATTATATCGGATATATGTATGATGGGGCTTATAAGGATTCGTTGAACTTTGATATTACGGCATTAATGATAGGTGTACATAATTTTGTAAATAAACGAGACGTGATTGGATATTATCGAAGAACTAAGGAATACTTATTCAATGACTTATTTACAGAAACCGAAAGTGAAGCTGTGAATTTTGCAGCTACCACTAATATTTTGGATAACTTTGGGGAGGCAAAGGATTGGGAAATTTATCCATTACAAAATAGTGTTGTATCGTTAAAGGGAACAAAGCCTAAGGCTTATGATTGCCGGGTTACAACAAGTCTAGATAAGGATAGAAGCTTTAACTATAACAGCAAGTCCAAAGGTTATGCCTATGTAGCAGATGGTACAAGATTAGAATATAATACCAATCTAGCAACTACAGGAACCATCTATTTGAAATTTATGATTACAGATGATATTTGGGATCGGCAGTATTTATGGGAAGGCAAGGATTGTAATGGTCAAACCATTGGCGTATATCGAGATATAGATAAGGATATCTATGTAGAAATCAATGGAATGAGCTATGATACCTGTATAGATACTAACAGAGGAGAGTGGAACGAGCTAGCAATTTCCTTTAACGAGACTGTGGAAACGGAATCTGTTACAGCGATAAAGATGAAAAATGTCCGAGTTTATTATAATGGTCAAACCTTCTTTGTAAGTCAAGCAATTCCTAAACCTTTTGAAAGCCTTGTGTTAGCGGTGGGAAGAAAGATTGCTGAGGAATCCAACACAAGTTATCTAGGTGTTGAACAGACCAGTTATCCTCTATTAGGACAAATTCAAATGCTATCTATCAAAAATGCTTATTTGGAATTAGATAGCCTAGTTCAAGCAACGAAGAAGCTAACCTGTTATGGTAAGACAAAGCAATTTGATGAGTTAGAAAGGTTATGTCAAACGGAGATTCATAAGGATGGAGAGAACATCTTAAAAACGACCTATACCTATCAGCAACAGGAAAACAGTAGCTTTTATACCTCTAATAGAGTAGATACAGAAACCTATCATTTTGGAACAACAACGCATAGTCGTAGCTATGAAATGGACAAGGTGGGAAATGTAACCAAAATTACGGATGATAGTTTTGGCTCTCATAGCTATACCTATAATGAGAGAGGCTTTTTAATAAAAGAGGATACAAAGGAATACCGATATGATAAGAATGGCAATATTTTAAAGGCAGATAATACTACCTTTGGATATGACACCATGAATCGTCTAAAAACGATCAATTCCAAAGCTGTAGAATATGATACTACGAATCCTTGGAATCCTAAAAGCTATAATGGAAACCAGTATAGCTTTGAAGGAAAAAGACTTATCAAATATAATACAATCCAGTATACCTATAATGATCAGGGTTTAAGAACAGAAAAGAAGAATGGAACAGAGATTACTAAGTATTACTATGAGGGCGATAAGTTAGTTACTGAAATAAATTCAAAATATCGACTAGATTTCCTATATGATGAGAGTGGTCTATTATATGGGTTTATAAAGGACAATACAGCTAGATATTACTATGTAAGAGATATTCTTCAAAATATATTAGGAATTGTAGACACTAATGGTAACCTTGTGGTAAAATATGAATATACAGCCTACGGAAAAATAAGCTCTATTACAGGAAGCTTGTCAGGAACAATAGGACAATATAATCCATTTAGATATAAGGGATATTACTACGATAGAGAAACTAATATGTACTATTGTAATAGTAGATATTATGTACCAGAATGGTGTAGATGGTTAACAATAGATTCTGTTGAGTATTTAGAGCCTGGAAGTGTTAATGGATTGAATTTATATACTTATTGTGGAAATAATCCTGTGAATATGGTAGATCCAAATGGACAATTTCCATGGCTAGTAGGACTAGCAGTATTATTATTTACTCCAATAGGTGGAACATTGACACAAGCAGCCGTTTCAATAGTAAGCTATGTGGGTATTGCGGTTGCTTCATTATTTAATGAAGATATTAGAAATGATATGAATGCAATTGGATGGAACCCATTCAATACAGATGAGAAAAAGGTTTTGAATTCTTCTAAAGTCTCATTTTATAAAGGTATAGCTGTATATAGAACAGATTTAGATCGTTCAGGAACTTTTTATGCTATGTTTTTAAAAAGGAATAGTTCTGTTGATGAAATTAGGCATGAAAGAGGACATGGATATCAATCTATGATGATGGGAATTTTAACATATGGATTTACTGTTGGTATTCCTTCTCCATTAAAACTAGGACCCTGGGCAAAATTTCGTAACTATTATGGCGCTCCTTGGGAAACAATGGCAGATATTTTGGGTGGAGTGAAAGGTTGGACTCATAGCAATGCTGAAATAAGAAATGCATGGGGGTATTATGCAGTTAGTATATTATATTTCCCTTTGACAGCATTATATTGGCTTTAATTAATCATATATTTTAGGGGGAAGAAAATGAAAAAAATGTGGTTATTTATTTTATTAATGTTTTGTTCAGTGGAGTTAGTAGGATGTGCAGTAGATCCAGGAAGCTATTACTTTAATGCAGATGATTTAATGGAAAAGGTGATAAAAATAGAATTGGTTGAATGTATAAATGAAAATCCTAAATTAATAATTGTAAAAGAAAATAGTTTACCTTCTTTTGATTTCAATAAAGTAAAATTAGTTAAAGAGTTAGAAGAAGAGAAAATACAAGATTTTTTAAATGAATTATCAACTGTTATATTCCACATTGAAAATGAAAGTGTTAATTCACCTGTTGGATATGCTGTTTTAATATATCTACAAAATAACGAAATTATTGTTTTGTCATGCACAATTATAAACAAAATTGGATATAGTATGGTCGCATCATTTACATATGAAGGAAATTTTATAAAGCATATTGCTGTCTTTGCTAATGAGCCTAAATTTAAAAAAATATTGCTAAAATATTTTGAGATAAAATAATAAAAATCAAATAAAGAAATTTACTATATGCTTTTTCACTAAACTTAGAACCTCAAAAAATTATTATGGATTAAAAGTTGTGAATTTATTGTTTACCCAAAGTTTTGGGTAGTCAGGTCTGGAAATTATTATGAAGCAATACCAGCCCACCAGCATAGAACCTTTCATAAAATGTATGGTTATAAGACCAACGGAGGTCATTTTATAAGAAAGAATTCTAAATTTCATAATATATGGGAGTGATTAAAATGGTTATTGGACTTGTAAATGTCAAGATAACCAGGTGAAATTTGATTTGAAAGGCTATTTATTTCAAAAATCATACATCTTAGCATATTTAAATCGTCAAATTAAATATTCAGTCTATCATTTAACAGTAAGACAATTTTTTAAATGCAAATTAGAAATTAAGAAATATAGAAATATTAATATTTATGTTAATTTTGGAAGAAAGAGAAAAAAATACTACATAATGGCATTTTAAAGCAATCTCTCCTTTGCCAACTTATTTCTCAAATTCGATATATAAAGTATTATATTTTTATGAAAACAGCTGTATCTTTTTCAAAAGAAAAAATAAGAAAGAATGTTGATGAAAAAGATTATTTAAATAAAAAATTGAGTCAGTTATGATTAAGTAATTTATTGAATAATAAGCTTTTTATTATTAAACTTGATAAATCAAAATCTCATAAGATGTATTCAGTAATTATATAAAATGTAACTTAAAACAAACCCTTATCTTTTCCTATGATTATAAAGACAAGTGTTTGTTTTTTGTCTAACATTACTATTATAGACACTAATGGCAACCTTGTGGTAAAATATGAATATACAGCCTATGGAAAAATAATCTCTATTACAGGAAGCTTATCAGGAACAATAGGACAATATAATCCATTTAGATATAAGGGATATTACTACGATAGACAAACTAATATGTACTATTGTAATAGTAGATATTATGTACCAGAATGGTGTAGATGGTTAACAATAGATTCAGTAGAGTATTTAGAGCCTGGAAGTATTAATGGGTTAAATCTATATACTTATTGTTCAAATAATCCCAAAATGTTTAAACAAGAATTTAATTCTTTAAGAACTGTATTTTTTATTTCATCTATTTCTATATCGAGGTTTGTTAGTAGGGCGATAAATAAAAGTGGAGCAAATTATATTGCTGGAGTATTTTTATTACCAAATGTAAGTAATTTAAATTTATTTGGTTATGAATGGAGAACGTCAGCTAGATGGAATAATTCTCCCGAAATTGCTTCAAGTTGGTTTGGAAGAATAGGTTTTTCTTCTTATATTACTCATATGCAAGGTCAACCAGGAGCGTTATATGCATTTGCAGGTGGTACAGCTGATATATTAAATTGGTTTGATACGACATATTATGCTGGTGTTGGAATAAACTTATTTAATATTATAGGAGCTGAAGTGCAATTAGAAACGCTAGGTATAGGTGCACAAGTTAATTTAGGCAATTTAAGTATAGGTGCTAATATTAATATAATAGGTGGCACCTCAGCCGCGTTTGGATGGAATACAGATTTAGGTAAAGGTTTTACAAGAACTGATGGATTCACTATTGGTGTAAACACAGGTTTTTTATTAGCTGTAATTATTTGGATTTACAAAGCAGTTACAACAGGGGACACTAGTCCAGTACCAGGTTTAGTTCCAGCGTAGAAAGGAAAAAGATTATGAAAAGACTCAAAAATTATGGTAATATTTTATTTTGGATAACTTTAATTTCTCCAATAATTTCATTTGCTTTAGCAAGTTTGATTGGTGAAGTGAAAATATTTGGTGTTGCAGGAATAATAAGATATTCATGGATAATGTGGCTATTTATTCCTATAGGAATTTTGTCAATTTTAGTAGGAATAAAACTAAAAAAAATCAAAAAAAATTACAAGAAAAATTTTATCATTGCTTTTATTTGTGTACCATTATTAATTATTTTAGGTTCCTATAGATTTATTTTTAGTAATGTCTCATACAATACTGATAAGGTAATCTCTATTGAACAAGCAACGAATTTGAATCTTCCAAATAAAATAAAGATTGCAACAAATGAGTTTGATTCATATAATTTAAGTTATTTGAAAATAATTAACAAAGAAAGTCAAGAAGAATTTGAGCAAGAACTTAAAGTAAATACATTATGGGAAAAAGAGTTAAATTTTAAAATAAAAAGTTTATTACCATTTGATATTCAATTTGAGGTAGAGGCGTTTGATTATTTTGTATTCTTTAATTTGACAAATAAAGAATACAATATATTTTCATCTGATGGAGAATATAATTGTATCTTTATTGCTTATGATCATGAATTACAAAGATTAATTATATTAGATAATTTAAAAATTAATATAACATGAAAAATGTATTAATAAATTTTATATCAAGCCAAAAGTAGATAGAACCTTATATAGTAGATAGTAAAGGAAATCTTGTGGCAAAATATGAATATACAGCGTATGGGGAAATAATCTCTATTACAGGAAGCTTATCAGGAACAATAGGACAATATAATCCATTAAAGAGATATTACTACGATAGAGAAACGGGTCTATATCTAATAACCTGACGTTATTACAATCCTAAATGGTGCTGGTTTCTAAATGCTGATAGTATTGAATATTTAGGCCCAAGTAGTTGGCGTTGGCGATATTGGAACAGTCTCAAGCATACTAATTAATCCAAATAAGACCACATACTTTATTGGTATAGGAATTAAAGATGGTGAATTTTATTATAGGAGTGGATTTGCTTTATTATTTGATCATGATTTTTATATGAGAATTAAGTTTGCATAGGAGGGAGAAATATTTGAATAAGCATTATTATAGTTTTGGAAATCCTTTTAAAGTGAAATTTAGAAAACATTATTGCTATAATTGCGGAACAAATCTATCAATTATTAAGCATAACAAAATAGTTTCGCCAAAATCTGAGGAAGCAAAATATTATGATTTCAGTAATGGTGTAGATGGAGTTATGGTCGGATCATGTGAGTTTATTCATAAAGTATTTTATTGCTCCACATGCTTAAAACAAATTGAATTCGTGACTCAGTTGAGTTTTGAGGATTTAAATAATTTTATTAGAAAACTCAAACGTAAATTTTTAAGAAAAGGGGTCCATTTAACATTCAAAAAAATATTTGAAACAAAAGAAAATAAATATACAGATAAAGTAAGTCAATGGGAAGATATTCAAAATTTTTGTCTAGTTATTTATATGAATGATAAAGAATTATTCGTATCAAAATTTCCATTATTAAGAAAAAGTAGTTGGGAACGGCCATATTATTTTAAGATTAATGCTCGAGAAATTGTTAAATCTTTAGAACAAAAAATATTAGAATAAAACTTCAAAGAGGGTATCCTATTTATAAGGTATCTAGAAAGCATATATGGAACCCATTCAATACAGATGAGAAAAAGGTTTTGAATTCTTCTAAAGTCTCATTTTATAAAGGTATGGCTGTATATAGAACGGATTTAGATCGTTCAGGAACAGTTTATGTTTAAAAAGGAATAGTTCTGTGGATGAAATTAGGCATGAAAGAGGACACGGATATCAGTCTATAATGATTGGAATAGTTAATTATGGGCTTATGATTGGTTTGCCTTCATGGCTGAGATGGAGCAAAAGGAAGTATTATGAGAGACCTTGGGAAATTACTGCTGACGTTTTAGGTGGAGTATCAAGAAGCAGTCATACTGAAGCTGACATTATTCGAGGGTATTGGTATCTTGGAGTGTCATCACTATTTGGACCATTTGGTTATTTCTTTTTAATTGGTGAATATTAAAAAAGAAAAGGAGATGTAAAATGTGCGCAAAGAAAAGAAAAATAAAAAAAACATAATTATTGCAATCGTTTTTAGTGTAATACTCATTTTTTCAATTTTTGTTGGAATTGTTCCAATTTTTTACAACCCTTCATTATCTCCAAGAATGGTTGAATATTATTCAAATAATCAAAACTATGTTGAGTTGGAAGGGGAAATTGTTGAAATTTGTCCTATTGATACAATATATTTGTTTGTTTCTGTGGAATATGGTTTTGAACAAGCTTTTATAGATGGCTCGTATAATAAATGCCCATTTCAGCTATTTTCTCCAAAAAATATTATTGACTTTCTAGCAGTAGGAGATGTAATCAAAATTATTTCAGCTACGAGATGTTTTTATGATGGTCATGCTGCCCCTATAGTATCGTTAGAATTGAATGGAGAAGTTTTGCTTACTTTTGAAGAAGGGAAGGCAGGATTATTAGAATGGGCTTCCAAAGTGAAGTAAAGCTTACAATTTTACTAAAAGTTTTTTATAATCGTTTTCTTTTCAACTTTATATGCTCTTAGAAATTATAGATACAAAGGATATTACTATGATACAGAAACCGGTCTATATCTAGTAACCTCACGCTATTATAATCCGGAATGGTGTAGATGGTTAACAATAGATTCTGTAGAGTATTTAGAGCCTGGAAGTATTAATCGATTGAATCTTTATAGTTATTGCTATAATGATCCAATTAGTTTCTTATATAGTAAACCTAGTGTTGTTGGTAGAACCTATAATCCTATTTTATTAAGTAATAGTTTTGGAACAAATTGTTGGAATATGGTATGTAACTGGGCTTCTAATACATTTGGTGGAATAGTTCAAGGGACTCAAACAACAAATATTATTCTTGGTGATGATTCTAAATCAGTAACTTTTTTTGCAGAGAATGCAAGTTCTTGGTGGAAATTTTGGGAATATAAAATTGGTGTATCTATAAACATCGGAAGATTTAGTTATACTGCTTCTACAGGAATAGGAAATCAAAGTGCTTCTTTTGGTTGGGAAAATATAAGCATAGATTTTTTTAGTGAGATAAATAAAGTAGGTGTTGGGACATCCTATACTAGTGGAAACACATCGCATTATGTACAATATTATATCAAACCAATTCACATTGCATTTGCACTTGCACTTGCATTTGTTGTTGGTGGCAGCTTAGTATTTGCTTAGAATATAAAAGGAGAGATTGCAATGAATCGAAGTTGGAGTATAGAAAAAAAGGATATAAATAAATCAGTAAATGAGTTTTTTGTTTCAAATTCAAAGCTATTCCTTATTGTTTTGCCAGTTTTGTTACTACTAAGTATATTCTTTATCCTTGTTGGGGTATTGGACGATAAAGAAGCATTGGAATATGGAATTCCATGTATTGTTTCATTTTTAGTAATATCTTTATACTTACTTATTTTATATTTTGTTCAACTTTTTACAATGAATAAGAAATGTGTAATGGGTCAATATAGTCTTTACCAGCAGGACGAGAAAAGTTTTTTATACCAAACAAATAATAAAGAAGCTAAAAAATTGGAATTATATAAAATTTATAATCTTAAAAAATACTATCTTATTTTTGATTTTAATTCTAAAGATATTATTATCATTCCCAAAAATTTAGAGGATTTGGATAGTTTAATAAATCAATTAAAAATCGGTGCATCTACAAAAATTATATTGAATAAATTTCAAATTATATTTTTAGTTATAGTTATTTTGATTTTTTGTATCCTCTGTATTTTAATGTAAAAAACTACATAAATAAAAGAAAAGCAGATACTCTAGCATTTTAAGTTATGTATTTGCTTTTTCTCTTTAAATTTGTCAATTTTGAATATAATGATTAAGGTCTAAGAACCGCGAAAAAGACTATAGAGGCATAGGAAGTAAATACTACTATGATGGAGATCTTTTAATCACAGAAGTAGCACCAAGTTATAGACTAGATTTCTTATTTGATGAGAATAATCAGCTATATGGTTTCATTTTTAATAATAGCGATAAATATTTCTATATTAGAGATTTTATGCAAAACATCTTAAGTATTATAGACACTAGTGGTAATCTTGTGGTAAAATATAAATATAGCGCCTATGGAACAATTAAGGATATAACAGGTTCACCTGTCTCTACAATAGGAGCCCATAATCCATTTAAATGGAAAGGATACTATTATGATTCTAAGTATATGTTAAAATAGCGTATAGTGATTCAATCCTTTTATTTGTTTTAGTACTATGCTATAAAATTTCATTATGGGAGTAAATAATATGAAAAAAATGATTTTTATTTTAATTGTTTTGCTTTCCTTTTTCACGTGTTCTTGTATGCAAAATCCTCAAGAAAAGAAAAAGGAAATATGCGAAGAAGTAAACCATTTATGGGAGGATTTTTTTGATACGGAACAATATAGTATTTCTATTGATATGAAAGTTTCTGCAAAGGAAAAATCAGATAAATCCGTTATATTAAACGAAAAAGCCCAAGCCAGTTTAAAGTATTCTAAAAGTCCACTTTATTTTGAGACTCAAGAAAATGGTGCAGTTGTACTAATTCAAGAGGAAGAAGGAGATCTATATAGTTATACTTCTAGTTCTACAAATCCAAACTTATTAGAAAAAACTTATTTTGGAAATAAAGACTCCCTTAATCAACTTGTTGGGGCAAATAACGAGGTGCCTATAGAGGGATTGGATATTGATTCTATTGAAGTTAAATTAGTTAAAGATACCTATATTTATAAGGTTAATTTAGAAGACTTTTTGCAAAATACATCTAATGAAGATCAGTTAAAGGAGATTTTTTCATCCTTAGGAATTAATCCCCAAAGATTTAAAGATTTTTGGATAGTTATGAAAATGAATTTTTTTGAAGATACTGCTCAAATGATTATGGAAATGGATTTTGAATATGAGGGATTAATCATATCAATTCATTTAAAGTATTTATATGATCATCGAGAGTTTGAAAAAATAAATCTTGAAAACTATACAATTAATGTCGAACATCCCAATTCAATCACAGGTGTACATCAATTTTCTTCTTTAGGAACTACCATTCGTCTACCTTATTTTTCAACAAATTATTTTAAATTCAAATTAGAAAAAGGACAGTATGGAATTTATGCTACAGATGATCCGTCTTCTAATAACTGGATAGATTCATGGGCCCTTAGTAATCTTAATGTAAAACTTTATAATGAAAAACAAGAAGAAATTCCTATGGGATTAGATATTGATTCCTATGCCACTTTTCCTAAAAAAACATTTTATATTCCAGAGGCAGGAACCTATTATCTAAGCGTTTCTGTGACTGTCAGCTGTGATATGTATATCCGACTTAATAAATTGAATTATGAAACAGTAGTTTTTGAAACTAAGCAGGAATTACTAACTTCCCATAAAGGAACGATTGAGGGAGAATATGACTTTGACCTCTTTACCACTGATGGTAAGGAAGGGGAAATTGTTGTTCTTGAAAACAAGTTGGTCTCACCACTTCCTTTGTTATTTTACCAAAAAAATGTTAGTTCTCCTTATGGACATGTGCAATTTGTTTCAGATGTTTGTATAATAGAGCTTCATAATGGGGAAAACAAAATTTTTGTTTGTAGTGATTTTGATGGTTATAAATATCCTATTGACTATGATTTTGATGTAAAAAAATATGTTTTAAAAAATGGTTATGAAAAAAGAGTACGAGATTTAAAAGAAATCACTACCGAGTTTTCTGATTTGACTTATATTGTTGGTTATTCTTTACCAAAACCTAGAGTATTATTAAAAATAGAAAAGAAGAGTAATGTTAAATTTGAATTTCAATCTGAAGAAAAACCACAATTTTATGTAATTGTGAAAAAGAATGAACAGGATATTGGCACTCACTTTTATGATGGAGATAGTATGGACTTAGAACCAGGGACCTATATTGTAGAAATGGGTGTGAACTCGGTATTTGCTGAATGTCAAATTAAATACAGTGCTTTAGAAGCAGAATGAGTTACTAATGATGTTTTGGTAAAAGCATCTGTATTGTTTTTCTCTTCGTAGCGATGATATTGATGTTTAGAAGTTGGAGTATATGGATTATTTGGAGGTTAAGTTTATTCTCTTTCTTGTTACACTTCCTGGCTGGTAATACTATAGCTTATAAGCATAATTCTTTTAGAGATTTCTAGAAACTTTGAAAGGTATAAGGAGATTATTATATTGAGTATAGAGGTAGAAATATTTAAGAAGACAAAATTTAATAAAGATAAGCTTTTAGCATATGGATTTAAAGAAGAGCTTAATGGCTATAAGTATTCTAAAGATATGAGTAATGGTTTTATCGCAAATCTATTTATTGATGCATCTTTAAAGCTTATAGGAAAAATAATAGATACAAGTTTAGGTGAAGAATATACGAATTACCGTATTGAAAGTTTAAAGGGAGAATTTGTTAATTCTATTAGAGAAGAATACATTGCTATTCTATCAGATATTGCAAATCAGTGCTGTGAAAAACTATATTTTATAACCCCTCAAGCTAATCGTATTTCAGAAGAAATCATAAAGTTATTGGATAGTCATCCGGAATTTCTTTGGGAATCTTTCCCAGATTATGCCATATTTAGACATAAAACGAATCAAAAATGGTTTGCGGTGATTGCTTATGTAGACAGAAGTAAGCTAGATAAGAAAGCCTCAGGTATGCTTGAAATTCTGAATTTAAAAATAAAAGAAGAAGAATTAGAAGAGGTATTAACTCAAGAAGGGTTTTATAATGCATGGCATATGAATAAGAAAAGTTGGATTACACTTACTTTAGATGAAACAATACCTGATATTGAAGTAATGGAATATGTTAAAAAGAGTTTTATTTATACAAGCTAGTAACTTTTTTCTAGGGAAATCTTTTTTTCCTAGATTTTCTTGTTTAAATGTTTTAAAATAGTAATGTGAGCGTTATTATTTAAAATTAGATGAAAAACTAATATTAGATTTGTTAGAGGGAGTAAGAAAATTTTTTATCGAATGGTGTGAGTTGAATTGCAAAGAAGCTTTTGATGAAGCACAATGGAATTACGATAAATATTTTATTAAACTTGTGGATGATGAAATAAAAAGTTTTAGAAATCCACTTGGTCTTGAGTGGTGGGATGAATTATACTAGAAGAATTGTTTATGTTTAATATCTTTGTATATGATTTATCTTTTTTAATTTATTACAATTAAAAATCCTATTTGTAGGTATTTTACCATCTATCAATTTGAAATCAGGATCATTTCTGTATTGCGAAATGATTCTTTTTTATTGTCATTTAGTTGGTATAAATTTTTAGTCACAGTATAAATTTATTTTGAATAAATCATATAATATTAGAATCTTATTTAATTGAAGCATTATGTCACAGAAATAGTGGTAGTTATAGAAGTTATTCAAGCAATTTTTTTTGTGATATAAACATATATTTAATAAAAAATTAAAACTATAAATGCCACTTTTAAATTGAAAAAATGGCAGTATATGGTAAAATATAAGTAAAAGATAACAAGTGAATAAATAATGAAATTTTTTAATATAGAAAGGAAAAAAATTTGATGGGAGGTTTTAATATGTTCATAAAGAATATTAGGCAAATCAAAAGATTATTAATGGTGGTCTTTTTGGTTTGCTTTTTTGTATTGTGTTCCTGTAATGATACAAAAGAACCACCTATACAAGAAACCTATAGTATAACCTATGTAATCAATGGACATGGAACTCAACCAGAAAACTTAACTGAACAAACACACCTTCCTAATCCACTTCCAGCATTAACTGAAAAAGATTGGAAATTTGAAAATTGGTATTATGATAATGGGACATTTGAGAAGCCAGCAGTTGGTGGAACAGAAATTACAGAGGACACAACACTTTATGCGAAATGGACAGAAGATAAACAGACTCCACCAGAGCCTATAAAAACTTATAGTATAACCTTTGTTAAAAATGGACATGGTCGGAATGATGTTGAGAATCTTACCAATCAAACTCATTTGCCAAATAATATGCAAAATTTGATTGATGAAGGTTGGGCATTTATGGGTTGGTATTATGATAATGGGGCATTTGAGAAGCCAGCAGTTGGTGGAACAAAACTAACAGAAGATACGATTCTTTATGCGAAATGGACAGAAATCCCTCCTTCTTATTTTGTTAGATATGAAATTCTTAACGAAGAAGTTGGAACTATTATTGGTGAAAAATTTCAAATTGTAACAAGAGGAGAGGATACAACCCCAGTTACAGTAATTCCAAATATTGGGTATAAATTTATAGGTTGGAATAAGTCAGGTTTAAATACGGATAAAACGGAACGAGTAGATGAACTAACAAGAAAAGATACAAATGTTCAAAAAGATATAACAGCTATGGCAGTGTTTCAAGGACCAATTACATGCATAATGGACTTTAAAGCTGAAAAGGGTGGAAAAGTAGAAGGGGCCTTAAAACAGGAAGTTTTGTATGGAGATAAAGGAGAAGTAGTTACAGCCATACCAGATGAAGGCTATAGATTTGTCAGGTGGAGTGATGGAGAAACTGAAGCAGTAAGAACAAATGAATGTGTTACCTATCAAGGATATACATGGCAAATCTATGCAGAATTTGAAAGATATAAAAGAGATTTTAAGTTAGATTATAAAGAAGCTACTTCTAATACCGAAGTAAAAGAATACACTTTCTTTTTAGATGATATGGACAAAGAACAATATTTACCAGTTCCTAAAAGAGATGGATATGCATTTATGGGATGGTATTCAGATTGGTTTCACACCATTCAAGTTACGGATGAGACAGGGAAGACGATAGTAGGGAAAGATTGGTTTAATGAAGATAATTATTTTGAGCCAGCCACTAATCCAGATATGAAGCTGTTTGCAAAATGGAAACCAATCAAAGAAGTTCCAATATATAAAATACTATTGGTCTATGTTACAGAGATACATGCAACACTAGAATCCAATCATGGAGGAATGAAAAAAGTAGATTTTGTGATGACAGATTTAGAAAGACAAATATGTGAGTTAACAAGTAAAAGAACAGAAGAATATTTAGAAGCTATATTGAATGGAACAGTAGATTTTCAAGTAGATTCTTATTTTACAAAAGAACCATTAACAGAAGATAACTTTTTTCAAGGCTCTTCATTAACTCTTGGAGGTGGAGGACCTTATTACGATTATGGAATAAATCCAGAAATAGGTCAATTACCTGAAGTCAATGATAAATTAGATAAATATGGAAGTATCCTGATTTGTTTCAGTTTGAATGATGACGATGCTAGTTTTCATGTTACAGCAGGTAGTGCTGGAAAAAAGTGGGGGAATATTCATTTAGAAAGTATAATAGGTTATGAAAATTTAGAGTATGATTTAGATTTGACATATCCTGGTATATATCGAGGATGGATTGAGCATATTGGGCTCTATATTCATGAACTCACTCATACAATTGAATTACAATTAAGAAATGAAGACTTTTATGGAATGCATGAAGCTGCACAATATTATAGCGAGCATAAGGGGGTGGGACATACAGAGTTTGATTTTCTATACGATTATTTAAGAAATGAATTTAGCGTGGGAGACAGAAATGTCGGCATTCCCTATGAGTTTTGGACTGGGGAATATTTCAAAGCATAGTCTTTAATTAAATATACTTATCCAACTTGAAATTGAAGAGGCCGAATCAAAATATAAGTATAAATAAAGGCTGTGAAAACCAACTTTTTAAAAACTAGGTTTTTCACAGCCTCTTATTTTGTATGTTTTGACCTTCTTTTATTAATAGTTTATTTTACAATATTATTTAATTTAATAATAAAATTAAAAAGAAATTAAGAGGATAAAATAATATACTATATAAAATAGATGGTATTACGGCAACTACATTTTTAATTTGGACGAATATAGCGATATCTGGATGTTGCTGTTTAAATTTAATGTAGTGCTCTGAGTTTCTTTCCGTTATCACTAGGAATAAATAGTAAGGATTAAAAAATATTCTTTTTGCTATAGAAATATCCTTTTTCGCGGCCACATTTTTATTTTCTTTAATTACTCGAAATGGATATACAATAAAGGTAAAGACTGTACAGAACAATCCGCTAATGGAAACTACTATGGTTACAGAGATACATTGATATATAAATTTTATGGTTTTCCAGATCCATCTTCCTAAGAATTTTAAGAAGCAGATTAATTTTTCAAATGACCATTGTAAGAAATCATAAATTTTAATGAAGATGAATTTAAGAAATTTTCCAATAGGCTTTAGAAGATAGTGATAAATAAATAGGCCGACAGGTCTAAGAATCTTTAAATATAGGAATTTTAGGATTGTATAAAATAACCAAAATATTTTATTGAAAATCCAATAAATTGCTTGGAACCATTTTTCTAATAAAAATTTAAAGAATAGAAAAATATATTTTAATATAATATAAACAAAATAAAATATTGGATAGAGTAATTTATTATAGATAAATAAGACTATGGCTTTTAAAAAAGCATAAATTTTTAAACCGATCCACTGAATTACAAATCCAATTTTTTTAAATATAAAAACGATGCATCTCCAGATGGGTAGAAGTAGTTTATAATATAGAAGCTTTGCTATAAAGGTGATAAAGTGATAAATTTTTTTGCAAATATAGCTTATTCCCCTGCCAATGGCTCTAAAAATAGTAAGAAAAAAATGTCCAATAGGAGTTAGTATTTTAGCATAGATAAGCTCAAAAAATAGACCAATCTTTTTAATTACAAAGGCAATTCCTCTAAAAGGTGGTAAAATGATATATTTATATATTCTAGTAAAGATAAATCTTAGGCCTTTTCCAATGGGCACTACTATATGATGATATAGAAATAGGATAGGCTTTATAAAAATATAGAGTAAAAAATACTTAAATATGGTATAGATTCCTTTTAATAAAAGAAAGAGGACATGAGCTATTGGCCGAAAGACAACGACTAAAGCGTTTTTTATGCCGATACAGCATCTCTTTACAGCATTGCCAATTTTTTGGGCAATAGAAGCTAAGGCAGTAAATATCGTATGCATTGTCTCATCTCCTTGTTACAAGATAGCTTTATTATATAACAAACCTAATATTTTAACAATCTTTCTCAAAGTTAAGAAATGCCAAAAAGGGGTAGGTTAATATTTTTTATTATGAGGATAGTATCCTTTTATGCTATAATAATATCATTCCAACGTTTAAGAAGGTGAAAAAATGTTTCCGTTTAAAAAGGAATACGAAATGATAAAGGGAGATTTACTTACATTAAGCTGTATCAAATTAGAACCAGGAAATGAGTATGAAATTCCTTATTATTGGTATGATATTATTTTAAATGAAACAAAAGAAATAATAGGAAAAATATCTATTCGGATTGGGCATAATTATCATTCATACTTTAACGGAAATATTGGCTATGAGATAGATGAACCCTATCGTGGACATCATTATGCTTTAGAGGCTTGTAAAATGGTACTTGCGGTGGCAAAAGCTCATCAAATGACTTTTATATATTTATGCTGTGATGAAGAGAACGTTGCCTCTTATAAAACGATTGAACAGCTTGGAGGAAGGCTTGTAGAAATCATTTTACCTCCAAAGGACTACTTTGGGTATTATGAAGGAATGTCTAGGAGCAGAATCTATCAGTTAGACATCTAATACTGCCAATTTTAAAGGAACAGATTCTAATTAGAAACTTAAATTATTTATAAAATTTCATTAAGTAGTAACTTTGGCAGGGATTGGGTATAAATGGAAGAAGTTTTTTCCACACTATACTTGGTGATGAAAATGAGACCTACCCTGTGGCAAAATACAGAATTGAATTCCTATAATAGCTTAAAGGAAGATATTTCTACCGATGTTCTTGTGATTGGCGGTGGCATCTGTGGAATTCTTTGTGCATACCGTCTTAGTAAGCAAAATTTAAGGGTTGTCCTTGTTGAAAAGGGAGAGCTGGCTTGTTCAAGAACAAATAAGACTACGGCGGTTATTACTGCATTACAGGATCTCAATTATTTTGATTTAATTAGAAAAAAGGGACGTAAGGCCGCCGCCCTTTATTTAGAAGCTTGCTTAGAAGCGATTGAGGAATATAAAAGGTTAGCTCAGGAATTTGAATTTGATTTTGAGTTGGTTCCTTCCTATAAGTATTTTAAGGATAATCCTTATATGCTTAAAAAAGAATATGATGCAATTTTAAGCTTAGGCTATGATGCCAAAATAGAAGACGAGTATGCCATTAAATTTTCGAATCAGGCTCAGATGAATCCACTAAAGCTGATTCAGGCACTAAGCCCTTATTTTTCCATTTATGAAAATACAGAAGTAGTTAAGCTTAAGAACTCTATGGCTTATACAAGGGATCATACGATTCAGGCTAAGCATATTATCGTAGCTAGCGGATATCCGTTTTTAAAGCTTCAAGGACTTTATCCTTTAAAGCTTACTCAAAAAAAATCCTATGTTTTAGTAATAGAGGATGTTAAGCAGGTTCAAAGCTTTAACTCTATTGGCTCTATTCCTGGGAATCTTTACTTTCGTACCTATCAAAATCATTTGATTGTTGGTGGTAATGATCAAAAGACTGGCGGATATAAGGATGGATTTTATTATTTATTGCGGTTCATTATGAAGAATTATCCAAGTCATCGGATATCCCATCAATGGGTAAATCAGGATTGTGTTAGCTTAGATGGACTTCCTTATATAGGACCATATAAAGGAAATGCTCTTGTAGCCACAGGCTTTAACCTCTGGGGAATGACAGGAGCTATGTTATCCTCTTTAATACTGGCAGATTATATTTCAGGGAGAAAAAACAAATATGCTAAGCTGTTTCATCCCAAGCGTTGGAGCCCTGCTTTCCCGCTATTGAAAAATATAGGAGTAGCAGGGATTAACCTACTAAAACCGAAAAAAAGATGTACCCATTTGGGCTGTGCTCTATACTATAATAAAGAAGAACAGGTCTATGAATGCCCTTGTCATGGGACAAAATATGATAATGAAGGGAACATTCTATTTAATCCGGCAAATACATCTAAGGATTTATAAAGAAGATAGACTTTATAAAATTGACAAACAGATTGGCTTATGTTAAACGTAGGCTATAAAAAAATAAAAAACTGCTGATTTTCATCAACAGTTTTCTAAAAGGCTTTATGCCTTTTTTATTTTGTTTTTTCACTTATAAACTCATATAGATTGATAGCGTCTGCTTTTTTCGTAGAAACCTCAAGAGAGGCTACTCTTACTGTTACATCCTTGTTACCAAATTCTATCGTAATTTCATCGCCAACCTTTATTTCTTTTGAGGGCTTGGCTGCTTTTCCATTCACTAGAATTCTTTCATTTTCGGCAACCTCTTTGGCTAGAGTACGACGTTTAATGAGTCTGGAAACCTTTAAAAACTTATCTAATCTCATAATACCTGATTATCATCTGTAGAAGGCTCCTCTAGAGGTGCTTCAGGAGAAGAAGTGGTTTCCTCAGAAGCTTCCTCTGTCTGCTGTAAAGCTTCTCGTTCAGCCTCAGCCTTTTTCAAGGCTTCCATATCATCATAACGTTTTAAATGACCAGTTGCCTCAATTTCATCAATATCAGATTTGGTTAGAGTTTCAACCTTCAATAGATATTCGGCGATAGAATTTAATAAATCCATATTTTCGGAAATTACCTTTTTTGCGGTTGCATAACATTCTTCAATAATTCTTCTAGTTTCCTTGTCAATTTCTAAAGCCACCTGATCGGAGAAATTCTTTTCCTTAAGATAATCTCTACCAAGGAATACATTTCCAGATTGTTGTTCATATTGGACTGGGCCTAAGGAGGACATACCATATTCTGTAACCATGGACCGGGCAATTCTTGTTGCTTGCTGGAAGTCATTGTGAGCACCAGTAGTAATATCTGAGAATACAAGCTCCTCAGCAACACGCCCCCCTAAAAAGCCTATAATACTTTCTAGCAATTCTGTTTTAGTATGGGTATAGGTTTCCTCCTTTGGCATCATTAGGTTATAACCACCTGCTTGACCACGAGGAATAATTGTCACCTTTTGAACAATAGAAGCATTTTCTAAGCGAAGACCAATCACGGCATGACCTGCCTCATGGAAGGCCACAAGCTTACGTTCGCGCTCGGTATATTTCTTGGATCTTTTGGCAGGCCCCATCATTACACGGTCAATAGCTTCATCAATATCCTGAGTATTGATGATTTTACGATTACTTCTAGCTGCGAGAAGAGCTGCCTCATTTAATAGGTTTTCAATATCCGCACCACTAAAGCCTGGAATTCTTTGAGCTACCTCATCTAGTTTAATACTAGAATCCAAATGCTTATTTCTAGCATGTACCTTTAGTATGGCTGTACGTCCATTTACATCTGGACTATTGATTGTGATTTGACGGTCAAAACGACCAGGACGCAGAAGGGCAGAATCTAATACGTCAGGACGGTTTGTGGCAGCCATGACGATGATTCCTAAATTACCAGTAAAGCCATCCATTTCTACCAACAATTGGTTTAAGGTTTGTTCACGTTCATCGTGTCCACCACCCATACCAGCTCCACGTTGACGACCAACGGCGTCAATTTCATCTATAAAGATGATACAAGGGGCATGCTCCTTCGCGGTTTTAAACATATCACGTACACGAGAGGCACCTACACCGACAAACATCTCTACGAAGTCAGAACCAGAAATAGAGAAGAATGGAACGTTTGCTTCTCCAGCAACCGCCTTCGCAAGTAAGGTTTTACCTGTACCTGGAGGACCAAACAGAAGAACACCCTTCGGAATTCTAGCTCCTATTTCTGAATATTTTCTAGGATTCTTTAAGAAATCGATGATTTCTACAAGCTCCTCTTTTTCCTCATCACACCCTGCTACATCTGCAAAGGTTACACTTTTTCCTCTGGATAATCTAGCTGTAGATTTTCCAAAGTCAAATGCTTTGCCGTTCCCTTGACTTCTAAATAGGAAAATAAAGAAGCCAATCATAATGACGTAAGGTAATAAATTAATTAAAAGAGATAGGAATACATTCTGTTCTAGTTTAACTAATTTGATTGTTATGGCATTATCTCCACTCGTTAGGTCATTAAACTGCTGGGTAGTAACATTACAAGTGAAGCTTTTGCTATCCTTGAAATTTCCTCTGATGGTAAACATTTGATAGTTTACACCGCCAATCGGCTGAGCAGAAATGGAAGATGTGTCTACTGGATTTGTCTTATCCTCTAGTGCCACCACCAATTCAGCATAGGATAATTCCTTAGGCTTAGGCGTAGTTAGATGCTGAATCAAAAGGAATATTCCAACAACAGCTAAAATAACTATAATTGGAAACAGCCAGTCAATCCTTTTTCTTGGTTTTTGGTTTTGTTGATTTTGATTATTTTGTTGCATAATTCCTCCTATTTGGAATAAACTTCTTCCTTTAATACTCCGATATAAGGTAGGTTACGATATCGTTCATTGTAATCTAATCCATAGCCTACGACAAATTCATTGGGAACTAAATTTCCAACGTAATCCGCTTCAATATCGACCTTTCTTCCTTCAGGTTTGTCGAGTAGTACACAGAGCTTAACACTCTTAGCTCCTCGGTCCTTTAGAAGAGTTTTTATTTCATGTAAAGTTTTCCCTGTATCTAGAATATCGTCTACGACAATAATATCTTTCCCTACGACAGAAGAACGTAAATCGTGAATGATCTTGACAGAGCCTGTAGAAGAGGTTCCACTATAAGAGGACACATCCATATAGTCTAGTGTACAATATATGGAGACATTCTTTAATAAATCCATCATAAATGGATTACAGCCCTTCAATAAACCGACAAACATTGGCTCTTTTCCTGCATAATCCTCTGTAATTTGTTTCCCTAAGCGCTGAACCATAGCTTGAATCTGCGCTTCTGAAACACAAACTTTTTTAATATCATTAACCATTGTTAATTTCCTCACAAACTAAAAAAATATCACCCTTTGATTTTTGCAAAACTGTATCTTGACTCTTCGCTAGGCTATATACCCAGAAAAGCTCCCCCTCATTATCAAAAACAAGAGGTATAATATCTCTCATTTTTGGTGGCACCTTTGCATCAATCATTATTCGAGCTACCTTTTTATTTCCATAACTCATTCTTATAAAATCACCTTTTCTTCGGTTCCGAATAAAAAAAGGCAACTTTAAATCATTATAACATAATTTTAAGTAGTTTGCATTATTTTGAGGGATTTTTTTTGAAAAATAAAATAAGTATTTTTCTTGAATTAAAATTTGACTATTTAAATCTAAACGTTCCTCAAAATCAGCCTTCTGGACTTTGGATTCTATAAAGGCTTTTCCATACTCTACCTTAAACCAAGAGTTCCCCTTTAGTGCCAATCTGCTATTCTTTTGATTTTGAATCAAGGTAAAACAATTATGGAGAATTGTATTGTTTTTCTCTATATTATATCGTTCTAATAATAAACAAATGATATCTTTCTGTAAGGCTACATCTAGCTTTAAAAAAGAATCGATACCAATACTATTGTTTAATTCTTCTAAATATTTTATACTTTGATTTCGGATAAATTGGAAAGCTTCCTTAGTCTGAAGAGAAAATTCCTGAAATTTATCTAAAGCATTTTCTTTTTCTGCTTTTAAAATTGGAATGATTTGATGGCGAATTCGATTTCTAAGATAAGCATCAGATTGATTAGAGCTATCCTCAAAATAGGTAAGCTTATTTTCTCTAGCATATTGATATAGCTCATCCTTCCCTACACAAAGAAGAGGGCGAACAAGTCTATAATTTTCAATCGTTTGATTGACGGAAATACCTGCATATCCATACAGATTAGATCCTGTAATGAGCCGCATTAAAATGGTTTCTGCCTGGTCGTCTAAATGATGAGCTGTGGCAATTATAGCTGTCTTATATTTTTGGGCGGTCGTTTTAAAAAAATTATAGCGAGCTCTATGTGCGGCATCCTGAAAATTTTCTTCATGTGTATCGTAGAAATCTAAAAGCTCAAAGGGAATCTGTAGTGTATTTGCTAGCTGCTGCATAGCGGCTTGTTCCATTTCGGATTCCGCTCTTTTATGATGATTTACATGTGCTAAAACCACTTTATAGCCCAAGGTATGTAGTACGTATAGTAGGCATACAGAATCTACGCCTCCAGAGGTTGCACAAACAATAGTCTCATTTGGTAAAAATAACTTCTGGCTATGGATGAACTCTTTTATTTTATTTAGCATTTTAATCACCACCTTGTATGATTATACCAAAGTTTTCCAATTTGTTAAATAGCTTTAATTACAATTAAGGATAGGTCATCCTTTAAATCATTTTTTTCTTTTTTTCGAATATATTCAATGATGGAATAACAAACCTCATCGGCGGATTGGTCTGCCTTTTCAACAATTTGGTAAAACTCCTGATTGCTGATGAAGTCACTGATTCCATCGGATAGAAGAAATATATAGTCTCCACTGAATAGGTCAAGCTCATAGGCTGAATTCACATCATCTAGCTTTAGTGGCAAAGCCTGATTCTCATAGGTGAAAAGCTTATGGTTATGGAGAATGTAGGTGGTAGAAGAACCCATCTTATATAAATTCATTTTCCGATTGGCTGTATCAATACTTAAAAAATCAAGGGTTGCATAGCGATCATAATTGCTTCTAAGCTCATAGATATCCTCTAATAGCTTTAATATTGTTTTTACTCGAAAATGATAGCTTGATAAATTGGACACTGTTTTTAAGGCATCAATCGATTCTGTATATGCTGCATAGCCACTTCCCATTCCATCGCTTAACGCAAATATATAGGAGGAATTATAGTCCTTTTTGATATAATAGTTATCTCCGCTGATTAAATTACCCTCCTTTGCTAAAACCGTATGTGCGTAGGTAATTTTAAGCATAGGCTTTTTGAAGAAATAAATTTTATCCTCTACGATTTTCATATCTAAAACTTCCCCAAAGGCCTTGTAGCTACATTTCAGTAATATAGATTCTATGATTGGCTTTCTTTTATCTAGACAAATGGAAAAATATAAGGAAGAGGATGCCAAATTGATATCTAAATCTGTAACTAAATAGTCATGGTTATATAATAAGGTAATGAATTTTTCATAGTCTTTTTTCAAGGCCAAGCTTTGGTTATATAAATAGCTTAGTTCAAAGGCTAGGGATTTAATCGCACTATATTCAAAGGATTTATTGACATTTTCTACATTCATATCCAGCTTAAAGCGAGAATAGTAGGGACAGCCATAGATGTTTTGGGATAGGCCTAGCATGGCTGCTGATAAAAAACAATATCGTTTATCCTTCTTTGTTTTACATAAGGTTGTCTTACTACAATTTGCACAATAGGTGCTGCTGATTTCTTCTAGCTTCTTTTCCTTCATTTCCTTTATCTTAATGTTTTTATTGTATTCTGTATTTAAGCTTTTAATATATTTGTTAAAATCCTCAAATAAGGCATTGATATAATCATGCTCTATGGAAAGCTTTTTATCGCGAAGTATTGTTATATTCACAGCGATACTATATAAAAAAAACGGAATCCATAGTAAACTATCATAGTTTAAATCTAGACAAATTCCTATAGGGAAAAAGGAGATGGCCGTAGAGCTGAGAATCTGAGGTAAGAGCGTGTGGTTTTGAATTGCAAGGGTAACTGCGTATATCCCTGTAAATAAAAGATTATATTTGTAATCATGAATTAAAAACAGCTGCATAAAGAGAAAATACATTAGATATTTACTTTCCCCGTAAAAAAAGATAATTAGAAAATATCCTAAAAGCATCGTTAAATCAATTAGCTTTTGATTATAGGGCACAATGACAATGATTTGATTATTTTTTTGATACACATAGAGGATGTTGATGATGGCATATAAAACGATTAGAAACAGCATAATTTGCAGAGTAATACTTTGAAACCCCTGAAGAATCCATAAAACGATAAAGCAAATTAGGGTGCTTAGTGTATATACCCCAAGTGCGTAAAATCTATTTTTTTTCATAAAATAATAAAGACAAACATGACAGAGGTAAACCGGAATTAATATATAGATAAAGGTTAGAGGCAGAAAAAAACAAAGAACCATTGGTAAAATTGTGAAAAAAATATTTTCCATTGCTAGACAGGAAATTAAAAATATACATACAAAAATTGAGATTTCCTTTGGCAAAAATAGCAATGCCGAAATATAAAAACAATAATGCAAGGTTAAATTGATATATTTTTTCATAAGGATCACCATAGCGTATTATAGTGAATCTACCTTAAAAATATTGTCTATTCTTCTTAACTCCTTCAAAAAGCGTAGGATTGTAGGGTTTACTTTGGGGGCTTGAATTTGGTATAATAGGCTTCGGTGGTTAAAATGAAGGAAATTATTTTAAGAAGCGCCTCCCCAAGAAGAAGGGACCTATTGAGTCAAGCAGGGTTTTCCTTTACGATTGAGGCGGCAGATATAGATGAAACAATGGATAAAAATCTATCCCCTTTAGAAAATGTAAAGCGGTTAGGCTTGAAAAAAGCCATATTTGAACAGGAGAAATATGAGGGAAAAATTTTAATTGGCTGTGATACCATTGTCGTATATGAGGATAGAGTTTTTGGAAAGCCGCACTCTGAGGAGGAGGCTTACACAATGCTTAAGATTCTGTCTGGGAAAATGCATCAGGTGATGAGTGGAGTGGGCATTGCTTATCGAGATACTGTTTATAATTTCGCCTGTGTATCTAAGGTCTATTTTAAGGAGCTGACAGATGCTGAAATTTGGGAGTATATCGCAAGTAAGGAATGCTTCGGCAAAGCTGGTAGCTATGCCATCCAGGGCATTGGCAGAAGTTTAATTGATCACTATGAAGGCTCCTTAGAAAATATAATTGGACTTCCCATCGAGGAAGTAAAGGATATTATAGGTGAACTGAATGCAATGGAGGATTAGAGACGTTATTTTGCCCAATCGCTTAGTTTTAGCTCCTATGGCTGGCATTACCAATGAGGCGTTTCGCATTTTGTGTAAGGAGATGGGCTGTGGACTTGTGGTAGCTGAAATGGTCAGTGACAAGGCAATTGGCTTTCAAAACGAAAGAACACTCAAGATGACTAAGGTAAATCCAGTTGAGCATCCCATCAGTATGCAAATCTTTGGTGGAGATGTTGACTCTTTAGTACAAGCTGCCAAGTACATCGACCAATATAGTGATGCTGATATCATTGACATCAATATGGGCTGTCCAGTCAATAAGGTTGCCAAAAGGTCGCATGCAGGAGCGGCATTATTGAGAGACCCAGAGAAGGTATATGAGATTGTAAAGAGTGTTGTAGAAAATGTCAGAAAGCCTGTTACGGTAAAAATGCGAATTGGCTGGGACCTAGAAGAAATTAACGCGGTAGAAAATGCCAAAAAAATTGAACAGGCCGGGGCTAGTGCCATCACAGTTCATGGGAGAACCCGTAGTCAATTCTATACGGGAAAGGCTGATTTGGACTGGATCAAAAAAGTTAAAGAAGCAGTAAAAATTCCTGTGATTGGAAATGGGGATATTATAGATATAGAATCTGCAGTTCACATGCTTGAATATACTGGAGTAGATGCGATTGCGATAGGAAGAGGAGCATTAGGAAATCCTTTTATATTCCGTGAGCTAGACGCTTATTTCACTAGGGGAGAACGAATTGCAAAGCCTTCAGCTGAGGAAATCTACCAGACTATTTTAAAACACCATGAGCTTTTACTCCATCTCAAGGGAGAACGTCTCGCAATGCTGGAGATGAGAAGCCATGTTGCCTGGTATTTAAAGGGGATGCCTGGTAGCGCTCGAATTAAGGATATGTGCAATAAAGAAACTACCTTTGAGGCAGTAAAGAAAATTATAAGGGAATACTTGTTAGGATAAAGCCATTGATGAATGGCTTTTTAATATGGTTTATAACTAGGCTAATTTAAGCTGAATAATGGAGAATTTAACGAAATATTTCAAATATAACTTTTTAAAAAATTACAATATTTTTTTATGATAACCCTTTCATATTTGTCAACGTTATTTGTTATGCTATAATATTTTTGAAATAAGTATGAGATAATGGAGGGTAAATTTCTCATGGCCATCTTGTTAGGAAAAAAAGTAAAGATTTTTAGTTTGTCAGCCAATCGTCCCTTAGCTGAGGAAATTGCAGATTCGATTGGAGTTCCCCTTTCCAGCTGTGATGTTATGCATTTTGCGGACGGAGAAATCAATGTTCAAATCAATGAAACGGTTCGAGGACACAATGTATTTATCATTCAACCAACCTCAAATCCTGTAAATGACCATTTGATGGAAGTGCTGATTATGTGTGACGCCTTAAAGCGTGCCTCTGCCAAAACCATTAATTTAGTTATCCCTTATTATGGGTATAGCCGACAGGACCGCAAAAGTAGAAGCAGACAGCCTATCACAGCGAAGCTTGTGGCAGATTTGCTGCAGGTTGCTGGTGCGGATCGGGTAATTTGTATGGATATTCATGCTTCTCAGATTCAAGGCTTTTTTGATATTCCAGTAGATAATTTTATGGGACTTCCCATTTTGGCAAATTATTTAATAGATAAAAATTTAAGTGATGTTGTCGTTGTATCACCTGATCATGGTGGAACAACTCGAGCTCGTGAGCTTGCCAAGGTGTTAGATACTACTATTGCCATCATAGATAAAAGAAGACCAGAGCCAAATAAGGCAGAGGTTATGAATATCATTGGTAATGTTGAAGGAAAGAATTGTATTCTTGTAGATGATATGTGTGATACAGCAGGAACCTTAACGGCTGGGGCACAAGCCTTAAAGGAAGCTGGAGCGAAATCTGTGTATGCAGTTTGTACGCATGGTGTACTATCCGGCTCAGCCATTGAGAGAATTCAAAATTCCTGCCTAGAGGAAATGATTATTACCAATTCAATTTATTTAGAAGAATCTAAACGTATTGATAAAATAAAGATACTTTCCGTCGGTACATTACTAGGGCATGGCATATTGAGAATTTTATCCGATGAACCATTATCTGGTTTGTTCACCTATTCCTACGATAAATCCAAAAGAGAATTATTATAATGAAGCTAGTTGTAGGATTAGGGAACCCAGGAGGTTCTTATGAATTTACTCGTCATAATGCAGGATTTATGGCTATTGATGCGGTTGCAGAGGAGCTTGGAGTATGCTTTCAGGTTGAACCAAAGTTTAAGGGGATGCTTGCTAGTGTCAAGTATGGGAGCCATAAGGCCATTCTGTTGAAACCACTCACCTTTATGAATCTTTCAGGGGAAAGTGTAAGAGCGGTAATGAGCTATTATAAAATTTCCGTAGAAGATATTTTAATTATATCCGATGACTTAGATAGCAATACAGGAAGAATCCGGCTTCGGGCTTCTGGAAGTGCAGGTGGTCATAACGGACATAAAAGTATCATCGCTCAGCTGGGAACAGAGGAGTATAAGCGGTTAAAGATAGGAATTGGCCGTAGTGAGGTAATTCCTGTAATTGATTGGGTATTACAAAAGTTTTCTAAAGAGGAAATGGCAGAAATGGCCTTGGCAATACAAAAGGCTTCTTTAGCGATTAAGGAGTTTATTGAAGAAAAGCCTTTTAATCAGATTGCCTCTTTATATTCAACGAAATAAAATAATATTTGCTAAAAATTTGAACTGGGGTTTGTCAAATGCACAAATAAAAGTTTAAAGATAAAAATTAAAAGGCATGATTTCTAAATTGAATTGAAGTCATGCCTTTTTTAACATCTTGATTGTTTCATATTGTAATCCATTACTATATTTTGTTTTCCTATTCATAAAAGCATTTCCAAAAAAGACTTATAATCTAGAGATTACTAGTCCCAGAGGGATTGTTTTTTAATTCTTATATTATTTTTTGTTTACTTTGGAGATATCCTATCTCAGTTGTTACATTTTTTATAAAATGAGATTTAAATGAAAATATATTTATGTTGTTTTATATATTTTTTGAGAAATTTATGTTATAATTTTAGTGCGATTAATCGAAAAAAGTAGAGAGTAGTGGAGGAGATAATATGAAATTAAAAAAAATTTTTCCTTTTTTCTTAATTATGATTTCTTTTTTATTTGTTTCTTGTTCAAAGCATAACCATACATTTTCAAATGAATGGAGCTATGATGAATATAAACATTGGCACGCTGCGAATTGCGAACATGAAAATGAAAAATCATGCGAAATGGACCATACTTGGAGCATTCCAACTATTACAAAATTTGCAACAGAAGAAGTAAATGGTGAAAAAACATCTGTTTGTTCGGTTTGTGATGCTAAAAAAATAGAAACTATTCCCAAACTTACTCATTCGCACACCTTTAGTGAAAGTTGGTCTTCAGATGATACATACCATTGGCATGAAGCAACTTGTACACATATAGATGAAATTTCAAATAAGCAAGAACATGAATGGATAATAGAACCGTCAAGAAATATTGAAATATGTTCTATTTGTCAAAGAGTAAGTTCAAACAATATGTTTTTAGTTAGCTATGTAGATTATGATGGTACTATTATTTCAGTTGATGAGGTTCAAGCAAATTCAATATTAGTTTTAACAGAATATAAACCCCAAAGAAATAATTATAGATTTGATTGTTGGATTTATAATGGAGAGAAAATATCTAGTGATGTAAGAATTAATATAACAAACGATGTAATTATAGAGGCTAGATATATTCGCCAATATAAAATTGATTTTATAGATTATGATGGAACAACTATCAGTGATTCTCTTTATATTGATGAGGGAGATAATTTTGAATATCCAACACACCCAAACAGGGAGGGTTACAATTCGAATGGTTGGAGTCAGCCTAATGAAAATGTGACCTCTGATTTAGTGGTTGAAGCATTGTATGAAATCAAATATTTTGATGTTAAGTTTTATATGCCAGATGGAATCCAATTAGGAGAAAGTCAAAGTATACCATGGAATCATTGTGCGGTTGCTCCAGAGTTAGCCCCATATTTTTTTACATGGAACAATAATATTTTAGGTTATGAAAATAATACAGCTTATATGGATTCAAAATGGATTACTGAGTTTAGTAACGTAAAAGAAAACCTAAATATTTATGCCAAATATGAAACAAAGGTGGAGGGAATAGTTTTAATTTGTGATTCAGCTACAATATCTAAAGATAGTATTACCATTGGCAGTAATGTTACAATTACATCTTATATTTTTTCAAATGATAAAACAGTTTACGGATTAGGTATATCCATTGATTTAGTTGTTTTAGATGAAAAAGGTAATAAAACGAATAATATTTATTTTAATGATGAACTAAATGGATCAGGAAATTATGAAAATTTATTTAAATATAATGGTTATAGCCAAGCAATAGAATCAATTGATGAATATATAGATGAGGAATCGGATAAAATCTTGAATTTTGTATGGTCATCAGGGAGAGGGAATAAAATTAGTAATTATAGTGCAGTATTCTCAATTACTTTTACTATAGTTCCTAATACACCAAAAGGAATATATTACTTTAAAATACTAAGGGATTCATATTTAATTGTTGACGGAATGGAAAAATGCGAACCAACTATTATTTCAGGCCAAATTATTATAGTATAGGGGGATAAGAAAATGAAAGTAATAAAAAGAATACTTAGTTTAGTTTTTCTATTTATTTTTATACTAATAGCTATAAGTACTAGTGATAGTGTAGTATTTGCTACTGCTACAGAAATAAATGGTTATACAAAAAAACAAAATGAAGATTATCAAAGTTATAAAAACTTATATTTATTTGCAGAAACTATTGGTGATGCAAAAGATGAAATAAAAGTTTATGAGGCAAACATTAAAGCTATGGAAGAGGCAAATCCTAATAAGTATAAATCTGAAATTGCTGAATCAAAGTCTCATATTAAAAGATTAAATGATTTGTTAGATGAGATGAAAGAAAGTGATTATAAAACATTTAAAAAATCCGAAAAATATGTAAATAAATTTCATTCAGATGGAAAACTGGCAAAAGAAGTTATAAATCAATTAAAAGAAATAAAAAATTATTTAGATTTAGCTAATTCTATAACTAATGCAGCACTAGATTGGGCCAAAAATGGTGCTAATGCTGATCATATAGCTAATTCTTTTTCGCTAGCTTCATCTGTTATTAAATTAGGTCTTACACTCTTAAATCCTACTGCAGGTATTATTGGAGATGCAGTATTCTCAATTATTAGTAACATAATTAAATCTAGTGATTGCTCCGAATCTGAAATAAAGCAGCTTCAAAACAAAATAATGGATCGCTTAGATGATGTTGACTTTCATATAGATGAAGTGCAACGTGATATAAGTACATTATCAAAAAATGTTAATGCATCAACAAAAGAAATAATAAGTCAATTATCTAATGCTATAGAAGCAAGCTTTGCTAAACAACAAATAAATGATTTTTTGTCTAGCAAAAATGGGAATTTTGATTATTCTTTGTTCAAAGAATTTTTATATGCTTCTCCGGATATAAATTCATTAGACTATTCAAGAAATGCTTTATATTATAAATTACTAACATTAGAAGAAAATAATGCCCCTAAAGAAAAAATAAAAGAAGCTTATGACGAATTGTATAGAGCATTAGATGTTAGTGAATCAAGAGGAGAAAAGACTCCTGTAGAGAAGCTATATGAGTATATGTTAAAATCAGATTCTGGTATAGAATCTATTCAATACTATTATTTTGAGTTTATATCAGCAAATAATAAAGATGAAGATATAGTTCCTGCATTAGAAGCAATTGAATTTACTCTTGATTTATATACTAGCGCAATAATGGCTGATGTTTGTATTAGATATTGTAACAGTTATCAATTACAACATCTTGAAGAAATAAATGGTGAATTATGTTATAGATATGGAACTGCAAATGATGAATATATAACTTATGATGATATCATAGGAACAAGTAAGTTAATTGATAAAAGAGAGGTTAAACTTGAAGAACAAATTCTAAATGATATAACTGCAATTTTAAATATTGGTAACTCATATTCCCTTGAGGTAGGAGACAACCTTATTTTTCCAAATAATAATGGCAACAATTTTGGCAATGTTCAAAATGGAGATACCATATATTTAAATAATTATCCATCCAGCCAGATTATTAATAGATTTGGACTTGAAAAAGACCTATTTGAATATAAATTCTATTATAATGGAAATATAATTTCAGATAAAGGTATTTATACAGTTCAACTTCAAAAAGGAAGTATTTTTAGTGGTGAAGTTTCTTATAAAGGAATAAAACTCTATACGATCGATTATATCGTTGATTCAAATTGGTTTATAAGTGGAAATGGTACTGAGAAAGATCCATATATAATAACTACTCTAGAGCAGCTGGAATTGATTAATCAAATTGATGATGGTTATCAAAGATACTATAAACTTTTTGGAGATATAGACATTCAAGAGGAAGACAATTTTTTTCCTATAGGTACAAAATTAAATCCATTTAATGGTTTCATAGATGGAAATGGATTTTCCATAAAAAATCTTAATGTCAATGATTCTACTACAAGTGGTTTTATTAGATATTTAGGTGAAAAGGGTAGAATTTCCAATTTAAAATTTGAAAATGCAAAAATTTCCATATTATCTCAAAATAAGGACAATCTATATGCTGGTGTTGTTGCTGGTATCAATTATGGAAAAATAGAGAATTGCATAGTAACAAATAGTTCATATGTTTCAATAAAAAGAGAAAATACTACACCGAATTACATACTTTATTCCTATGCTGGTGGAATTGTCGGAGCGAATTATGGTAATATAATAAACACCTATGTCGATAATTTAGAAGTGAAAAATGAGTCAAAGCATGAATATCAAGCTAATTCTGATGGGAAAAATCAACATTATGTATATGCTGGTGGAATTGTCGGTGCTTCATTATATGGCAATGTTTCAAATGCATATGCAGGTAGTGGTTTAAAATTAACTATAAATGCAGAATCTAAATGTTCTGCTGCTTTATCATCTAGACATCCATATATTCAAACATATTCTGGTGGTATTTTAGGATATGCATCTAATACAAATATTTCCTGTACTTATTCAGAGTTAATTAGTGAAAATAATATAGCTAATATAAAAGTTGATAATTCTGCTTTCATAGGTGGAGCAAGCAAAAATAATTGTCGAATTCTAAAAGAAACATATGTTGCCTCTTATAGTGAAGAAGATAATGATAGGGTTAAAGCTAATTCAAGGAAAGAAGCATTTGAAGATTTTACTTTAAAATTTGCTGATGCAAACACTATTACCTATTCTTTTAATTGTGAAAAGGATGAGGTATTCTTTGATTTATATCTTGATCAAGTTTATGAATATGGAGAAAATGAGTTTAAAGATTCTAATCTTAATATCTTGATAAATGGAGAAGAAGTTGATTTTTATATAGTAGATGTATATGGTTTTTTTCCTTATTTCTCTAGTTTTAAAGAAGAAAATTATGAAAGAAAATATTTAGATGCCCATAATAATGTAACTGTTGTTGTAAAATTAATCCAACAAAATTGTATTCAAAAAGTCATTATTCCAATAGTGACAAAAAAGGTTACTCCAGTTGGTTTAGAAATAGTAAAGAAACCTAATAACGTTGACTATAATGTGATAGATAAAGATTTGAATATTTCAATAGAAGGTTTAATAACTAATTTAATTTATCAAGATGGTTACATCAATGATGTGACAAATAATATTATTTATGATGAAAAGCTAAATATTAATTCTAATATTACTGAAGTACAAAAAGTCATAATAAATGAAAATGGAATTGTAACTTCACCTGCCAAAAGTAAGGTAAATATTAAATATTTAACAGAAGATTTGCAAATATTTGAAACCTCATTTGAAGTAAACTTGTTTTGTAATCATTATTGGATAAATGAAGTAATACAAAACCATTGTGAACATTTAGGATATACTCTTCATAAATGCGATATCTGTGGTTTGCAATATAAGGATAATTTTTCTACAGAAAGACTACCACATGAAATAGTAATTTATTCTGCTAATGATAGTCAAAGTTATATTATTGAAGGATATCAAGGATATTATGACTCAACATGTAAAAATCAAGGTTATTCTGGTGATTTATATTGTATTAGATGCCAAAGCATAGTTGAAAAAGGAACAGATATTGATTTAAAGAAACATGTATATAATAATGAATCAGCTGATAGATTATCACACTATTGTATTTATTGCAGTAATCCTGAGAATCACTATTTTTATACAAAGGAGACGGATACTTGTGTAAATGCATATTGTCAATATTGCGGTTATGAGAAAAAGTATTTAGCTAATTCTCAAGAAAAAATTAAAGAACTACCAAGAATTATTGTTAGTGATGCATATGCATTGCCACAAGCTAATGAGGTTACTGTTTATGTGGAATTACATGGTAATGTTGGTATTACAAGTGCGTATTTTTCTATATTGTATCCTGAAGTATTAATCCTAAAGAAATATTCATTAGGTAATGTATTAAATAAATCAGATGTTGCTGAATTTATGCAATATAGTGATCATTTAAATGTACAATTAGCTAGCAAAGATACTGAGTTATCAAAGAGAGGAACGCTACTTAAACTTGTATTCGCGTTGCCAGAAAACTCTTCTATTGATGATGAATATAGAATTTGTATATCTGGTCAAAAGCTAACAGATGAAAACGAAATAATGATTGAATTTATCACATTAGATGGAAGTATATTAGTAGTAGATCGTTTACCAGGAGATGTGAATGGTGATGGTATTGTTGATTTACTAGATGCTACATTAATAGCTAAATATAATGTGTCTGATGATAAAAATGGCTTTGAATTAGAATATATGAATATTTATAAAAAATTTGATATTAACTTTGGCGATGTATCTTTAGATGGATTAAAAGATGGTACTGATATTGTTAAAATATTAAGATATATAGTGGGTGGGTATAACACTAAAATTTGGGCAAAGCGATTTAAGATTATTCTAGAATATAATAATGAATTACTGGAAAATGAATTTATATATGTTGAATATGATAATGGAAATGGTACATATGGTGATGCATTGCCTGAAGCAATTCTTGAAGGATATAAATTTGAAGGTTGGTATATTGATAGAGATTATAAAACTAAAGTTACTAATGATTCTAATATCATTATAAACCCAGATCAAATTAAACAAACTCTATATGCAAAATATACATTAAATACAGTTATTTTTGATGGTAATGGAGGTTCTACTGATTCGATAATAAACGAGTTATTCTATACTGATTATAACAATAATCAAGTTATTGAGGATAGATATCTAGAACTAGGAGATAATGGATATTTGAAAACAACTGAAACTAAGTTTTTATATGGCGGTTATGAAAGTAAAACTGAAACTGTTCAGCGTAATCATATTTTCTTAGGATGGGCTACATCTAAAGATGGTAAAATTAATTTAGATTTAATAAATTATGTAAAATTAAATACTAATAATTTAATTTATGCTATAGATTTAAAATCAAGTGGATATTTTGGAGTTGGGAATATAGAATTATACGCAATATGGTCAAAGGAACAAATAGAACCACGTAGTATTCAAAATTATGCTTATACCTTTGTTCAATGGAAAAATTCCTCAGGAAAAACTTGGACAAATGTTGATAATCTTATAGTTGAAAATAATGATATTTATACAGCTGAATGGCAAGTAAAACCGGTGGATATAGAGTTTAGAGGTAATGGTGGTTCAACTGCTAATGGTCTAACTTCTTATAGACAGGAAAATTATTATTTAGGGTATAATTTAATTCCAAATAATTTTATGAAAACTGGATATACATTTTTAGGTTGGTCATTAACAGACGAAAATGATTCAAATAGTAATATTATTAAGAATGGAGAAGTACTTCCTATTTCAGCATATAGTCCTAATAAAGACATAGTATTGTATGCAGTATGGAAATACTCTTATCAAATAATATATAATGCAAACATTCCAGCAAATGCAATACGGTTTAATATCTTTCAAAAGCAATTTTTAGTTCAAAACTATAATACAATAGAAAGTCAAAATTTAATAATTACAGACTATATATATGAATTAGACCAGTATTATAATTTTCTTGAAGATACCTATATTGTACCAGGTTGGAATTTAGTTGGTTGGAAAGATAATAGGGGTCAAATATATAAATTATCTGATAAATTTAAAAATTTAACATCTTGTGATAATCCAAATCGAAGTGCAACGCTATATGCTGTTTGGGAACTAAATCCATATGAGGTTGGAAGTAATGTTGAATCAGGTAAAATAGTTTCAAATTCCGATGGAGGTAATAATTTTATAGTTTACAGGACATTAGATAGTACCCCTTGGTCAATTAATGAAAATGTAATTTTTGATTGGCGTTGTGAAACAAATTGTGATTTTAATAATTCTAATCGAAATATTCCAGAGGGTCAAAAGAATAGAACTGGTAATTTAGATATTTTAAATTCTACAGAGAAAGTATATTTTATTGGGAAAAAAGACCAAGTTTTTAATAATTTTGGGATAAATCTTTGCAATTTTACTGATCCAGCTCATCAATTGACTCTTAATTTTTTTAATTTTAGCTTTAATACAAATGTAGATACATCAATTGTTCAATGGCGTTCTGATGGAAAACATAGCGAATCTGGACCTGATTTACATATTGTATTTGGTGGAGTATGTAATTTTGGCACAAATTACCTAGGTGGAAATATATTTGGTAATATTAATCGTCCTATAAATTCTTTAACTTTTGAAGGGAATGGAGAAGCTACTATACGTGGTGGTCAAGGCCATAGTGGAATAAATAATGGCGATAATGGACAAGATGGTGGAGTTGCAATATACACTAATAAAATGGTCATTAATACTGATGAAGATGCCAAAATAAAAATTTTTGGTGGAAATGGTGGTTCAGGAGCTTGTGGCCGTGATGGTGATAATGGCGCAAATTGTGATAAAAATGATGGTGGAAATGGTAAAAATGGTTATAATGGAGGCAATGGAGGCAATGGAGCCTCTGCAATAAGTACCGATATTATTATTTTTAATTCGCACATTTATCTTCAATCAGGAAATTCAGGTGATGGCGGGAATGGCGGTAAAGGTGGCGACGCTGGATCATGGTATAATTTTTGGACTTGTGGTGCTAAGCCAGGGAATGGTGGAACTGGTGGGAATGGCGGAAATGCAGGGGCTATTTATAAGCCACTTGTATATAAACAATGTATAGGATTAAATAATTGTTGTACTGAATATGGCATATATGGTAAAGAAGGCTTTGGTGGTAAAGGAGGCAAAGCTGGAAACCATACAGGATGTTGTCATAGTTGCTGGGGTGCTTCTGGAAATAATGGAGTAAACGGTTTAAAATATCTTTCCTCTATTTCCTTTTCAAATCACACTTATAAATTATTTTCTGCAAATTTTACTTGGGCTGAAGCAAAGGAGTGGGCTGAATTAAACGGAGGACATCTTGTAACAATAACATCATTAGAGGAAAACAATATTGTTCAATCTTTAATAAGTGATTTTAACTTAAATAGAGTATGGATTGGATTGAATGATGCTGAAAATGAAGGTGTTTGGTGTTGGGTAACAGGAGAAAATTATTCATATTCTAATTGGCAGAAGTCACAACCAGATAATTATAATAATGAAGATTATGTTGAAATTCTTAATAATGGTGAATGGAATGATATTACAGGAACATATCGAAGTAATGGTTTTGTTGTAGAATTTGAATAACTTTATTATCTATAGTTATACTGAATTATGTATAATAATTGAGGACGCTACAACTAAACAGATTTTTATTAAATTGTGGGAAATTACAAAACACTTTTAAAAATTGGTGCAAGGTGTTCCTCTTTATTATCTTCTTATTATATTTAATCAATTTTTTTGTTTATAAATAAGCATTCAATATAAAAATAATTTTCAAAAGGGTCTAAATACTATTATTTATATATAGAACTTGTCGACAAAGTAGTTGACAAGTTTTTAATTTTGTTAGTCGAAAAACTCACAAAAAAACCACACGCTAGGCGTGTGAGAATCGAAGTAGCTTCTTGCGTTGTTATAAGAAAACCTCCGTGATATAATGTTTCTGGTCTGGCAACCGAAAACAAAATACCAAGGAGGCAGTATCAATGGCAAGAAAAACCAATGACGATTCTAGTTTATCACATACGAGATGGAATTTGAAGTACCATATTGTATTTATCCCGAAATATAGAAGAAAAGAAATCTATGGGAAGTTAAGAAGTGATATAGGAAGAATCATAAGACAACTATGTGAGTACAAGGGAGTAGAGATAATAGAGGCACATGCAATGAGCGATCATATACATATGATGGTGAGAATCCCACCAAAGATAGCAGTATCCAATTTTATGGGATATTTGAAGGGAAAGTCATCGTTGATGATATTTGAGAGACATGCAAGTTTGAAGTACAAGTATGGAAATAGAAACTTTTGGGCAAAAGGATACTTTGTGTCGACAGTAGGATTGAATGCAGAAGTGGTAAAGGAATACATCAGGAATCAAGAGAAAGAGGATATGATGGAAGATACTCTGTCGACCAAAGAATACAAAGATCCCTTCAAGGGATAAGCCAGAGTGAGAAACACGGTTGTCAGGCCGTTAAAAAGACCCCTTAAGGGTCGTCGTGAGGTAGAAGCCCTTATAGGGAAGCGTAAAAACCACACGTTTGACGTGTGGTTTGTTATTTTGTGAGTCCTAAAATGAGATTTGATAATAGTAAAAAGATTTTCATTTTTATCATTTGTTTTTAAAGAGTTTTTTAAAAATTTACAAATAAATTCCTTTGAATTTTATATGATTATAACATAGGAGGAATTGATATGCTTTATACAGAAATATTGAATGGAAGAGAGTATGCTTTCAATCTCTTGTTTTTAATCGTTGGAATCTTGTTTTTAGTGAAAGGAGCAGATTATTTTGTTGCCTCTGCCTCTGCGATTGCCCGTAAATTGAAAATACCACCAATCATTATTGGTCTTACTGTTGTATCCTTTGGTACGTCTGCACCAGAACTGGCAGTGGCCATAGCGGCTTCTCTTAAGGGAGATAGTGGACTTGCGTTAAGCAACGTGGTAGGTTCTAACATAGCGAACGCAACCCTAGTGCTCGGATTGTCCGTTGTTGTGGCCCCTATTTTAGTGAAAAAAAGTATTGTGAAATCGGACCTTCCTTTTTTGTTGATTACGACCATTTTATTATTGATTTTTTCTTTAGATAATCTTTTTTCAGGCTTTTCTGGAATTCAAAATAGCTTATCTAGAGGTGAGTCCTTTATCTTTTTGGCTGGCATTATTTTGTTTTGTATTTTATCCATTCAACGGGTTAAAAAGGAAGAGCCTACCTTAAAGGAAGAGAATGCTGAGATGAAAGATAAGGAACAGCTTTCAGGTATAAAAATCATTTTACTCCTTGTGGTTGGGCTGGTAGGAATTATTGCTGGAGCTGAATTTGTGACAACGCCAGCTTCTTTAATTGCGACTTCGATTGGAATAACCTTAGGAGTAGAACAGGAGGCAATGAAGAATCTTGTAGGGTTAACTATTGTTGCTGTTGGGACATCATTGCCAGAGCTTGTAACCTCCTTGGTTGCGGCCAAAAAGAAGGAAAATGAAATTGCGTTAGGAAATGTGGTGGGGTCTAATATCTTTAATATCTTATTTATTTGTGGTATTTCGGGATTGATCACTCCTTTGACGATTTCTAGCGATATTCTAACGGATATGGTTATCTCCCTAGTACTCACCGTTTTGGTGCTATGGTTTTCTAAGAAGGGAAAACTTGGAAGAGGGCAAGGGTGCATTCTTTTACTATGCTATATTCTGTATCTAATGTATATTGGGTTGCGCTTGTTTTATCCAATGCTTGTTTTACCAGTTTGAGGATATAGATTATTCTATAGCCTATTTTCCAGAAATTTGATATAATAGAGCCTAGGAAGTGATTTTTATGCTAAAGGCAAATTATCATACACATTTAAAATATTGTAATCATGCCATAGGAAATACAGAGGATTATGTAAAGGTGGCTTTGGAAAATGAAATGACGGAGTTAGGAATTTCCGATCATGCTCCTTTGCTGGCCTCCTTTTTAAATCGAGAGGATTATGAAAGCTTCGGAAAGTACTATAATCATATGACCCTTGACATCCTTTATACAAAATATTTACCCGAGATTGCAGAAGCCAAACAAAAGTATTCTGATAAAATTCGAATTCTTTCGGCATTTGAAATAGAATATTTAGATTCTAACGCTTACTTTGTTCGAATGCTTCGAAAAAAAGTAGACTATTTGAATTTAGGAGTTCATTTATTTGATTTTGACGGACATGTCCTAAACAGCTACCATGATGTCAACCCTACCACAATTTATGGATATTTAGAAGCCTGTATCAAAGGCATAAAGTCAGGTGTTTTTAATGTGGTTGCGCATCCGGATTTATTTATGTTTTCTTATCAGGATAAGAATGGGAATCGTATATTTGATAAACATTGTGCCTATGTGAGTAGGAAAATTATTGAGGCTGCCATCCAGTATGATGTTTATTTGGAATTAAATGCGAATGGAATTCAAAATTCTATGACGCGGGGCCAAGATAAAAATTGGTTATATCCTTGTCGGGAATTTTGGGAAATTGCCAAAGAATATAAAAACTTGAAAATAATTATTGGTGCTGATGCTCATAAACCAGAGCTACTATCGGGAAAGTATATTGCGATGGCTGAACAGTTTGCCAAGGAGCTAGAGCTACCAATTTTAGATGTAATGGAGATTAGGCATTGATATGAGAAAGATACAGATTAAAGAAAATTATGAATATTGGTACTTTGAAAACCAAAGAGAGTTTTTTAGTGAACTAGATGCTTTGCTGGAAGATGGATATAAAATAACAGATTCTATTCATCTTTGTGTAGAGGTATCCAAGGGGGATACAGCTATTTTGTTGTCCTATGTAGAGGTTCAACTGGTGGATGAGAATATCAAAGATACACTTCGGGCAATGGATCTTGATCCTAAGCTGGTCAAGCCAGATTATCATCAGTGCATCTTAAATACGATAGCCTCTATTTTGAAGAACTTAGGGCAAGACTCCTTGTATACGGAAGATCAAAGAATGACCAAAATTTTAAATGAGAAAAACTATAAAAATATCATTATTATGCTGTTGGATGGTTTGGGAGAAAATATTTTAGAGCATAATACAGAGGAGCAGTGTTTTTTAAAGCAGTATCATGCTTACACCAATGTGGCTATCTATCCCTCCACTACAGCTGCCTCAACCACGGCTACCAAAAATGGGCTTTCTCCCATTACAACAGGGTGGACAGGCTGGGAAAATTATTTTAGAGAGGTAGATAGAAATCTTACCCTATTTCATGGAAAGAACTACGTAACCGATGAGCCTACTGGCTTTGATACATATAAGGCATTGCCCTATCAGCTGTTTTATCAGGAGTTAGAGGTGATTGAACCAGACTTTTCTAATCCAGACCGGAAATTTAAGGACGTGCTTGATAGAAGCTTAGATCAGCTATCTAAGGGAAAAGGCATCCAGTATGTATATCATCAGGATCCAGACCATACAATGCACGAGTTTGGAGCGTATAGTGAGGAAGCTTGTTTAAGTCTAAAAGAGATCAATCGCGAATTAGAGGAGTATGTCAAAAAGCTTCCTTCCGATACATTATTAATCATCAGTGCGGACCATGGCCATACCAATGTAACTCCTATTGAGCTATATAGCTGTAAAACAATCCAAAAAATGCTAAATCGACGACCATCCAATGATTCTAGATGTATCACCTTCAGTGTGAAGGAGGAGTATAAGGATGTATTTATGACAACCTTCCAGGCTTTATTTGGGTATGCTTATGATATTTATCCTACTCAAGAACTAATAGACCAGGAATTTTTTGGACAGAAGCAGGATATTCCTTCTCCTAGAGTTAAGGACTTTTTGGCCGATTTTGTGGCGATAGGAACAAAGAACTATTATTTTAATTATAAGGGTGAGGACAATATGGTTTTTAAAAGCCATCATGCAGGAATTACAGCAGACGAAATGCTGGTGCCTGTGATTATTTTTAGGAAGTGAAAGTTATGTTAAATCATAAGGGAACTGTTTTATCCGAGGGACTTGCGATTGGAAGAGCACACATCGTAAGCTACTCTGTATTAGAGGATAAAAAAGCCTTAGGTGTATTAGAGGAAAAGAATAAACTAGAGGAAGGAATAGCGGCCTCTCTTCAACAAATCGAGGACCTGAAGCTAAAAAATGAAGAGAATCGAGAATATCTAGAGGTTCAAAGACTCGTTATCGGAGATGTGGTTTTAAAAGCGAAGGCTATTAGGTGGATAGAACAAGGATGTTCTGCGATAGGAAGCTTAGAAAGGGTATTTGAGGAGTACATTGATATTCTTAAGAATTCTACAAGTTGGTATTTAAAGGAAAGAAGTATGGATTTTGAGGATATTAAAACAAGAATCATCCAAAATATCTTAGGAACCTCTAAGGAGGACTATTCAGGAAAATTCATTTTAGTTGCTGAACTACTGCATCCCTCTTTTTTAATTCAAAATAAAAGAAATATTTTAGGAATAATTACACGTCAGGGAGGATATAGCTCTCATGGGGCTATTTTATGTAGACAGCTCAATATTCCTTATATGGTAGCCTCTATAGAGGTTAAGGAAGCTGATTTTTTGATTTTAGACACTAGAAAACAACAGGTTTATGTCAACCCTGAACAAAAGAAAATATTAAAATATAAAAAAATATGTACGGCATTATCTAAAGAGTCCTACCATGCTGTTTTGCATCCTTCCTATGGATTTTATGCAAACGTATCTGACAATATGGAGCTTGCCAAGGTTTTGGAATATGGGTTTGATGGTGTTGGTCTTTATCGTACAGAGTTTATCCTGATGAATCAGGATGCCCCTTATACATGTGAGGAGCAATATCAAATCTATAAGGAGGCTGTCGAGGCATTAATGGGCAAATCCATTTGTTTTCGAACCTTTGATATTGGGGATGATAAGCAGCTCTCCTATGCTAAAACCTATAGAAAGGGTGTAGACAATTATCTGAATAATCCAAAGCTGTTTGAGGATCAAATTGAAGCATTACTTAAGGCTAATCTTTTTGGTTCTATGAAAATTATGTTTCCCATGATTACGACCTTTGAGGAGTTTGAAATTTTGAGAGATTGGGTTTATAGAATTCAAGCTAGGATGAATGATTCTAGTACCATTGCACTTGGAATTATGCTGGAGACAAAAGAGGCATTTGAACATATTGAGGATTTTAAAACTGTGGATTTTATTTCCATAGGCACCAATGATCTGGTTTTGGAGATTTACGATATTGGGCGTGATATGCAGGCTAAGGAGCTACAAAAATATATAAAGGATTTAGTATTAAGGCTTAAAAAAGTTGTAGCTTTTTGTGATGAGCACCAGATTCAGCTTTCGATATGCGGAGAGCTTGCAGCAATCACCACACCTTTAAAGAAATTTATGAAAATTGGAGTAAAAAACTTTTCAGTGGCAGCCCCAGCAATCAAGGTATTGAATAAAGTCTATAAGGAAATGATTTAATCTTTGTTTAAAAATGTTGTTTTTTGTAAATACTAGGTATGATGGAAGTGATATTTATGAAAACGACAGGAATCGTTAGACGAATAGATGAATTGGGAAGAATTGTAATTCCCAAGGAGGTTAGAAAAAGATTACGAATGGATAATGGAGATTTGGTAGACATTAGCGTAGAAGAGGATAGTGTAGTTTTATCAAAGTTTCATCCTTTAAATCATGATAGTCAATTAGTTTCTTGTTTTTGCGATGCGTTAAAGGACGTATTTAACAGTGATATTATTATTACGGATTTACATAAAATAATTTATAGTACAGTAGAAGAGGCGGCAAATGATAGTGAGCTTGATCCTGAATTTTTAAAGCGAATCAATTCCTATATTGATAAAGAAATTTCAGCTTTAAATAAAATCAGTCTTACAAAAGATTATATCGTACATAAAGATTCTATTATTTATGAGATTATTATAGATAATGAATTGTATGGATATTTGATTTTATTAGATGGGTTAATCAGTAAAAAACAAAAGGATTTGGCCTTACTTATTTTAAATTACTTAAATAAAATTTTTAAAATGTAAAAATATATGCTAAAATAGTACTATCAGAAAGGTGGATAGTATGGATTGTATATTTTGTAAAATTATAAATAAGGAAGTACCGAGCTATTTAATTTACGAGGATGAGTATACCTACGCTTTTTTAGATATTGCAGAGGATATTGATGGACATACTATAGTAATACCGAAAAAGCATGTGGAAAATATTTTAGATTGTGACAATGAAACTCTTTCTCATGTCATGGATACAGTTCGCTTAATTTCTAAGCACTATGTAGAGGATTTAGGGTATGATGGTGTAAATGTTTTGAACGCAAATGGGAGAGCGGCAGAACAATCTGTTTTTCATTTACATTTTCATATTCTTCCTAGAAAAGAGAAGGATGGCATTACGGCTTGGCCGCATTTAGATAAGGCTAAAACCTCTTTAGCGGAAATGTGTAGCTTCTTAAAAATTAAATAAGGTTGGAGAGCTATTTCTAATTTTTATTTTAGAATTAGCTTTTTTTTATTTTTTTGATTTAAAATATTATAATGTATGGTATAATGATATTATGAATAAAAGGGTTTAAATGTAAGGAGTTTATTATGATTATACGTAGTAAAACGCCATTGCGACTGGGCTTAGCAGGTGGAGGAACGGATGTATCCCCATTTTGTGATATGTACGGGGGCTGTGTGCTGAATGTTACAATTGATATGTTTTCCTATTGTACAATTATTCCCAAGACAAATGGTAAAATCAAATTTATTTCTCCAGATCAGGGAAAGTGTTTGGAGTTTGATAGCGTAAAGGAACTGCCGATTTGTGGAGAATTGCCACTACATTGTGGAATATATAATCATATTGTAAAGGAATTTAATAAGGGTTGTCCATTATCCTTTGAGATGACGACATATAGTGATGCTCCTGCGGGCTCTGGCTTAGGGACATCCTCTACAATGGTTGTGACTATTATCAAGGCTTTTCAGGAATGGCTTAACCTTCCATTGGGAGACTATGATATTGCGAAGCTGGCCTATGAAATAGAACGCAATGAATTAAAATTTAGTGGTGGTAAACAGGATCAGTATGCTGCAACCTTTGGTGGGTTGAATTTTATGGAGTTTTATGATGAGGGACGAGTTGTTGTAAATCCGGTGCGCATCAAGGAATGGATAAAAAATGAACTGGAGAGCTCTTTAGTATTATTTTATACGGGAACCTCTAGAGACTCAGGAAAAATTATAGATGAGCAAACAAAATCAACAACTAATGAGAAATCCTTAGAGGCAATGTTTGAAATTAAGAAGCAGACCCTAATTATGAAAGAGGCTGTATTAAAGGGAGATTTTAAGGCTATGGCAGAAAGCCTGCATCAAAACTGGCTTGCTAAAAAAAGAACCGCTTCTGTAATCTCTAACTCCCATATAGAAGAAACCTATGATTTTATCATGAAAAATGGTGCTTTGGCAGCCAAAATTAGTGGTGCTGGTGGTGGAGGATTTATGATGATTCTCTGTGATCCGAAGCAAAGATATGAGCTTATTAAGGCTCTGAAAAAAAGACAAGAAGGAAAAGTGAAGATTGTGAACTTTGTCAAATATGGTGCACAGTCCTGGACAATTAATGATGAAAGCAACGACTAAAGACATTCTTACCAACTTAATCGTAGAATATCCAATCCTACAGGCAGTAGAGGACAAGCTAGAGGAGGCTTTAAAGCTCTTGATTGTGACCTTTCAAAGTGGAAGAAAGCTATTGTGCTGTGGGAACGGAGGCTCTGCCGCAGACTGTGAGCACATTGTAGGAGAGCTGATGAAGGGATTTAAGATGTCTAGAAGTCTTTCTAAGGAACTGGCTAGTTGTATCAATGACAAGGCTTTGACAGAAGCTCTCCAATATGGATTACCTGCCATTTCACTTGTTTCTCAGATGGGATTGATGACCGCATTTGGCAATGATAGATTACCTGCCGCCGTTTTTGCACAACAGGTATTAGGCTATGGAAAGGCTGGAGATACCTTATTATGTATTTCCACCTCAGGAAATTCCTTAAATTGTGTTTATGCTGCTAAAACAGCGAGAGCCTTGGGAGTTCGAGTGATTTCTCTTACAGGCCAAAAGGATTCAAAGCTAAAGGAACTGAGTGATATAATCATCCAGGCTCCAGCTTTGGAAACCTATAAGGTTCAGGAACTCCATTTGCCTATCTATCACGCGTTATGCTTGGCATTGGAAAATGAATTTTATGGAGACTAACTATGCAAGCTATTATTTTGGCGGGTGGGTTTGGAACTAGACTTCAAAGTGTTGTATCTGATGTTCCAAAACCAATGGCCCCTGTTTGTAATCGTCCTTTTTTAACCTACCTACTAGATGAATTGGACCTTCAAGGCTTTACAAAGGTAGTTTTAGCTGTTGGCTATAAAAAAGAGATTATTATGGATTATTTTAAAAATAAATATAAATCTGTCGAAATTGTTTATTCTGTTGAGGAAAAACCCTTAGGAACTGGCGGTTGTGTAAAACTTGCGATGAAATATATCACAGACCCCTTTGCTTTTGTGTTAAATGGTGATACAATGTTTAAGGTTGCCTATAAATGTATGGCAGAACAGAAGGATTTGAGTATTGCCTGTAAAAAAATGTATAGGTTTGACCGTTATGGAGAAGTTCAAATACATCAGGGTATCATTACTGCCTTTCAGGAGAAAAAGTTTGTAGAGGTGGGCTATATCAATGGAGGTATTTATTATCTTCCAAGGGATATTTTTGATAAATATGATTTGCCAGAGAGATTTTCAATTGAAAAGGATTTTTTTGAAGCTTATATTCAGAAGCTTTCCATTAAGGCGTATTTAAGCGATGATTATTTTTTAGACATTGGTATACCAGAGGATTATGCCAAGGCTCAGGTGGATTTCCGCAATAAAAAAGCTGTATTTTTAGACCGAGATGGAGTAATCAATGTGGATACAGGTCATGTTCATAGGATAGACCAATTTGTATTCACAGATTTTATTTTTGATTTATGCAGGAAATACCAGCAGGCAGGTTATTTATTGTTTGTCGTTACAAATCAGGCTGGGATAGGAAAAGGACTCTATGAAGAACAGGATTTCTTTTCTTTGACAGAATATATGCTGAATGAAATGAAAACTCAAGGAATTGAAATAACGAAGGTATATTATTGCCCACATAAGCCTGAGGATTATTGTGATTGCCGTAAGCCTATGCCTGGAATGTTTATAAAGGCGATTCAGGATTTTGGTTTGAATTATGAAGAAAGTATAGCGATTGGGGATAAACTTACCGATTTGGAAGCGGCTTATGCTGCCGGGATTCGGAAGTTATACTATGTATCCTCAAAATATGAAACTTATGATGTGCCATTTGATTATGAAGTTCTAGATGTTTAGATTTTAGCTTTAAGGAGTTATGGTTATGAAGAAAATTTTACACATACCCAACTATTATAAGCCTCATATAGGGGGAATAGAACAAACCTGCCATGATATTGTAGAAGCATTAGCGGATGAATATGAACAAAAGGTCATTTGTTTTAGTGAGGATAAAAATACAAAAATTGATGAAATTGATGGAGTTCGTGTTACCAAATGTGGTGTTTGGAAGAAGCTTTTTTCTCAGTCTATTTCCTTCGAATATAAAAGAGAATTAAAAAAAGAAATGAAGGAATATCAGCCAGATATTGTAATTTTTCATTTCCCTAACCCTTATGTTTCTCATTATTTATTGAGATATTGTAAAAAAAATAAGATAAGATTTATTGTTTGGTATCATTCTGATATTGTAAAACAAAAGCTGATTCGATTATTTTTTGAACCTCAGACGAAAAAAATATTAAAACGTGCGGATAGAATTATTTGTACGTCGCCAATCTATAAATCAACAAGTAAAAATTTGATTAAATTTAATAATAAGGTCAAGGTGATTCCAAGCTGTATTAATGAGAAGAGATTGGTTTTAACTCAGGAAGAAGAGCTTGTAAGCCAGGAGATTCGAGCCGAATATAAAAATAAAATCATTGTGTTTGCGTTTGGAAGACATGTGAAATACAAAGGACTCACCTACTTAATAGAAGCTTCTAAATATTTAGATGCTTCCTATCAAATTTTAATTGGTGGGGCAGGACCTTTGACAGCTAAGCTTAAACAAGAGGCTGCCAATGATGCTAAAATCAAGTTTTTAGGAAAAATTTCTGATAAGGAGCTTCGGTGTTATCTTAAGGCAATGGATATTTATGCCTTTCCATCTATAACAAAGAATGAAGCCTTTGGACTTTCCTTAGCAGAAGGAATGTATTTTGGACACCCTGCTGTAACCTTTACCATTAAGGGTAGTGGTGTAAACTATGTAAGCATCAATGATCGAACAGGCCTAGAGGTTGACAATAAAAATGCCAAAGGCTTTGCTGCTGCATTAGACCGACTAGGGACTGACAAAAGCTTACGAGAACAACTGGGTAATCAGGCTAGCCAAAGAGTTTTGGAACTGTTTACCTTTGATAAATTTAAGTGTCTAGTATTAGAACTTTTAAAAGAAGAATCTAAATAAAAATAGAAGCTACCCTTATCTAAACAGGATAGCTTTTTTCTATATAAAAACAAAAAAATTTCGATTTTAGAAACTTTTTGGTAAATGGGAAATGCGTTGCGTGGTGATATATTTCCTAATCACCGATAATACTATTGGTGATGAATATGATAAATAGAGAAGAAAGATTATTGGAAGAAAGAAGTAAACTGGCTACTAGAATTAAAGAACTGAGAAAGGTAGAAGGCTGGTCTCAAGAAGATTTAGAGGACGAAGCCGAGCTATCTAGAAGAACGATAGGCCATGTGGAAAATGCAAGATTTGATTTAAAATTTTCTACGATATGTAAGATTGCAAGAGCCCTGCATGTCAGTGTTTCTTACCTTTTAGATTTTGAAGAAGACTTAGAAAGAAAGGAATACGACTGGGAGTAGAGCCCTTACAGCACAATACTATCATACCTGTCAATAGGTGTTAAGTCCACTTTTTAAAAATAGGAAGAGGGACTGCAATATAATTAGCCAGAATAAAGAAATGACTGCTGAAATAAATCAACAGTCTTTTTCTTTATATTCTATGAAAATGTTTTGTCTTTTATATTCAATGGTGGCATAGGCACCATTTCTAAAGGGAAGAGATGGAGCTAGATGTCCTAAATCAATATCTAATAAAATGGGAACTTTATATTCTTCTAAAATATCTGTAACAGCATTGATATGATTTACCCCTAAAAATTCTTCATGAATGCATAGTGGTCTTCCTACAAGAAAGCCTTTAATATTTTGAAACCAGCCAGCTCTCTTTAATTGTAACAAGGTCCTTCTAATTCCTACGACAGATAAATCACAGGCTTCAATATAGAAAATAATTCCTTCAGTATGCTTTGAGGTATAGTTTTTAACATTGTCATAAGGTGTTCCACAAAGGCCCTGTAGGCAGTCTAGGTTCCCTCCAAGAATGGTTCCACTAAAGGGACCTTCATACTGAAAGGCTGTAATTATTTTTTTCTGGTCAAGCGTATAGTCCTTAAAGGGGTCTGTTTTATCGGAGAAGGATTCATACTTTGGATAACCCTTAAACTTTTGTTCCCCCATCAGCATTCGATAGGTATCTAAAACGTCATAGCTGAACTTGTCAAAATGAAAGCCTCCAGCACAGGAGCCATAGATGGTTTCCAAATCACAGAGAGTTGTCAGTGTAAAGGTTAAATTGGTGTTATCCGAAAAACCAACAAACCATTTCGGAGGTAAAGCCTTTATTTTTTCAAAATCAATATAATCTAAAATTTCAACCATCAGCTCTCCACCACCCACAGATAATAGGCAATCTGCATCACTTTCATAGGCAGTCATAAACTCCTGAGCTCGTAGCTGGGGCGTATTTGAGGCACATTTTCCTTGGGCTGAAAAACAGTTTGGTCCTATGATAACTTCATGCCCTAATTTTTCTAAACGAGGAATTGCCTTTTTTAGTCTCGCTTCATAGGGATGGGTTGTACAGCCGAACGATGGAGCTATTAAATATAGCTTTGAGGTTTTATTTAAATATTTTGGTTTCATAGTGACCCCTCTTTCGTATTATTCCTATTTCAAATTATAGGGTATAATTAAATTGTTGTCAAATTAGATTTATAGTTTTAAGATAGCATCCTATATTATGGGAAGGTTTACTTTGACATTAGACTGAAAAACAAGTATAATTTAGGTTAAGAAATGAGTTGATAAATGTGTTTGATTTTTTTCGTAAAAAGGAGAAGGAAAAACTAGATTGCTTAGGATATTTTGAGGTAAAGCCTTACCATTATTTTGAATCTAATATGGTATATGCAAAGGATATTCAATTGAAAAAGGATTCTTATACAGCGGTCTATGTCCGGTATTATAGAGGGACAGTCTTTGTATTTACGTTTGTAGAAAATGAAAAGAATTTTGATAAAAACTTATGGAATTATCAAAATTTAAAGGAAGAGATAAATAAGGTTATTCTAGAGCCCATCACTTCAGCTATCAATTTAATTATTTTTAAAAATAAGAATGAACAAACGATTTCTATTGCTAAGGAAAAAACGACAAATACGAAAACAGAATTCAACCAAATTCTAATTTATGATTCTGATCGAGTACGGTTATGCTATTATCGTCCTGTACCTGATTTTTACAAGCTTTATGAAAATTATGCCGAAGCCATTTACTTTGATTTGGCTGCGATAGATGCGACGAGGTAAACATATGAGAAATATAAAAGCGAGATATATTTGGATAAGCGTAGCGATTAGCTTTTTAATTGCTGTTGGATTGATCATTGGAGTTACCTTTACAGATGGTGTGTGGACAAATGTCGTTATTGTTTTGATTGCAATTGTATTTATTTATATGACACTAGCAATTCAAATTGCCTCTACAAAAACCTTCCGTTATAGGGCTAAGAAAATAAATTATCCAACCATAGAATATCGTTTTATGGCAGAAGATATAGATGCTAGTTTAAAAAAGAAGGGATATAAGCCAAGAGTTACTCCATATGGGATTAGCTATTTAAAAGTAAGTGATACTAATGCTTATAAAATTGTAGTAATACGAAATCAAGAAAAATATTTTAATCCTGAGGAACAGTCTGAAAATACAACCACTGAAAAATCATTAGAAAAGTGTAAAAGCTTTATTGGCTTTGAATTGTTTTTTGATTATGATGAGGAGACTTTAAGAAAACTACCAGACTTTAGTCTACAGGGAGAAAACATTTACTATACAGGCTTTTACTTTTCTGAGGACAAATTAGTCTGTCCTCATTACATAGAACCTAATGAGACCTTCAAAGAATTATATGAAAATATGAAAAAAGATCTAAATATTTCAGAGTAAGCCTATTTAAAAAGAATATAATTCATAAATTTCCTATGGAAATACTTTCTATAGGATTTTTATTTTAATTAAATAAAATATACAAAAATGTATATTTTTTATTGTTTTTATGCTATAATATAGTAAAGAGAGGATGATAATAATGGAATTTTATTTGTGTGAACTTTCTGTAAAAGGGTGTAAAAACATTGACAAGACTATAAAATTTAAATTTTGTAATTCTACATTAAAAAAAGAATTTAACTTTAAGAAAACAAATATAAAAGCAATTTATGGTCCAAACGGGGCTGGCAAGTCTGCTGTAATGACTGCAATGTATATTTATAAAAGAATCATTACGGATGAAGATGGACTTAATGATAAATATTTTTCCAACCTAATTAATGAAGTAATTAACAAGAGGACGAAAGAATTTGAAATTGAAGCTACTATTGCATTTTTTTCTGAGAATGGTTCTCCTACAGTGATTCGCCATTATATACAGTTTAAGACAGAAGGAACTTCTGTTATTATTTCAAAGGAAAAAATATCTTCACTCACTGGAAATAGCATACGTGATGATAAATTTAAGGCTTTAGTTGAAGTAGAAAATGGGAATATTACTTTTTTATCTAATACAAAGGATAAAGAAAAAGATATAATTTATAAATCTACTTTGAATCTTTTGAATAAGCATTCGATTACTATGGCTTATGAAGAAATTATGAAGCATAATATAGATAAATTAGAAACAAATATTGAAAATATATATGCTATTTTAATAATAGAAATATTTGCATTAGAATTAATAGTTGAGCTTGCTGATGAGGATAGCCATCAAGATTATATTTCAAGAAAAATTTTTATTGAAAATTATTCAAAGCTAGACACTTCCAGTCGAAGTAATAAATTAAGAGGGGTTTTAGAAAAAACCGCAACTGAAAAGTATTTATTTGATTTATCTGTAGAGAGTATGGATGAAGTAGATATAAAAGAGATTGAATCCTATGAGAATAATATTAAGCAATTATCTAAATTTATTAAAATATTTAAACCTAACTTTATGGGGATTGAAGTAGATAAAAAAATTAATCAGGATGTTTATTATTGTAAAAAGATTTTTGTTTATAAAGATTATAAGATAGATATTGAATTTGAAAGTACAGGTATTAAAAAACTTGTAAAGCTTTATACTAGCTTAAAGGCTGCAGCCAATGGTAGTATTGTATTTATCGATGAAATGGATGCCAACTTGCATGATGTTTATTTTACAAAATTAATACAGTTTTTTAAAGAAGAAGCCAAGGGACAGCTTTGTTTTACTACTCATAATTTAGAGCCTATTGAGGTACTTAAGGATTGTTCTCATTCCCTTGACTTTATGTCAAATGACTCTCGTTTATCTAGTTGGGTTAGAGATGGAAATAAATCTCCTATGAAGAAATATATAAGCGGACTTATTCCTTATTCTCCATTTAATGTTGAATCAATCAATTTTGAAGTTTTATTAAATGAGGAGTAAAGATTTATATGGGAGTAATACAGGTTATATTTGTTGTGGAAACGAGCAAAAATAAAAAAACAGATGATAGATATATTGATAAGCTAGTTAAAGCAGTGTATGACTCATCAAGTAACGATATTAAGTTTCAGTATGTACATATGGGTGGGAAAACTAAGTACAATAAAGAAAATGTTCAAAAAGACATTAATTCTTTTATAAAACAAAACAAGGATGGAATAAATCATGTTCTTTATTGTTTTGATACAGATCGAATAGATAATAATCCAGAAGAAGTAAAGAAACTTCAAATCTATGAGAATTATTGTAAAGAAAATGGTTACCATTTTGTATGGTTCTGTTCTGATATAGAAACTGTATTTTTAGGGCGCTCAGTTCCAGATAGTGAAAAGGAAACGGAATCAAAAAAATTTGGAAAAAAAGATTTTGAGCTTACAAAATCAATGGTAAAAAGAATGTCTGAGAAAAATAATGATAATAAAACTAAAAAAAATAGTAATATTTTATTTGTTTTAAATTCCATTTTATCTTTAGATATATTTAAAGAAAAGTAAATTCTCCCTTTGATTTGTTTGACATTCTTTAAAGATTTCACATATAGTATAATGAATTACTATTGATTCATTTCAAAAAAGGGGATAATACGATGTGTGGAATTGTTGGGTTTATTGGGAATGATAATGCATTAGATATAACGCTTAAGGGACTAGAAAAGCTTGAATATAGAGGATATGATTCTGCAGGTGTGGCGTATAGCAAAAACAAAGGAATTCTTATTGTTAAGGATAGAGGAAGAGTGGGGGATTTAAAGGGACATATTTATGATACTTGTTCTAATCTATCCATAGGGCATACTAGATGGGCAACACATGGAGAACCAAATCAGGTAAATGCTCATCCCCAGAGTTCTTTGAATGGGCGTTTCATTTTAGTACATAATGGAATTATAGAAAATTATCAAAAGCTTAAGTTTGAATATTTAAAGGATTATAGCTTTACCAGTCAAACAGACACCGAAATTATTGTGGATTTAATAGAACTATTTTCTAAGGAATTAAGTGTCAGTGATGCAATTCGTAAGACGATGACGGTATTAGAGGGTTCCTATGCTTGTCTGGTTTTGGATAAAGAGGATTTAAACCGTATTTATTTTATCAAAGATAAAAGTCCTCTTTTAATTGGAAAAAGTAAAAATGGGATTTCTTTTTCTTCGGATATAACTGGATTGGTTGGTTATGCAGATACCTATATGGCTTTGGAGGATAAAACCTTTGGGATTGCAACTAGTTCAGAATTTTACCTTTATGATATCATTGGGATTAAACAGAACCAGTCTTTAAAAAAGGTAGCCTTAAAGCTTGAAGAGATAGATAAAAAAACCTATGAGCATTTTATGCTAAAGGAAATATATGAACAGCCGATGCTTATCCGGGGATTGCTTGGAAAATATTTTACTGGAGAAGAGGTTAACATTTCTCCCAAGCTGATCAATAAGATTCGAAAGTGTGACAAGCTGAATTTAGTTGCTTGTGGAAGCTCTATGTATGCAGCACTTCTAGCCAAGTATTATTTTGAAAAGCTATGTGGGATTCCTAGTGAGGTTTTTTGTGCATCTGAGCTCGTTTATTCTACACCTTTAATCTCTAAACGGCCCTTCTTTGTTTTTTTCTCCCAAAGTGGAGAGACTGCAGATTTAATTGCTGTTATGAAGAAAATAAAAAAACAGAAGCACCCAATACTTACAATAACCAATACAGTAGAATCAACTATGGGGAGATTGTCGGATTTTAATTTAGATATTTATGCTGGGAAAGAGATTGCGGTCGCGTCTACAAAGGCATATACCTGTATGATAGTCACCTCAGCCATTTTAGCTAGAGCGGTTAATGGAACTAGAACCAATCTAAAGAATAATTTGAAAGGTGTATGCCTTGCTATGGAGAAGGTGCTAGAAAATAAAGAAATTTGTATGGGGATTGCCAAAGAGATAGTAGAGGCTGGAGATTTATTTTATATTGGTCGAGGGATAGACTATTGGACCTGCTTAGAGGCCTCTTTAAAGCTAAAGGAGATTGCCTATATTCATACAGAGGCTTTTTCCTCAGGGGAGCTTAAGCATGGACCTATTGCGTTGATTACCAAAGGAACACCAGTTATCGCAATTATTACCCAGGAGGGGACAAATATGGTAACCCGTAGTAATTTAACTGAGACAATTTCTAGAGGGGCAAAAACTTTTGTGATTTCCTCTAAAAGTCTTTCTACTCCAGCAGATGATTTTATCCTTCCAAATGTTGCTCATTACTTATCTCCTTTGGTCAGTGTGATTGTCGTTCAGTTGATTGCTTATTATACGGCGGTACTAAAGAAAAATGATGTAGATAAACCAAAAAATTTAGCGAAATGTGTTACGGTAGAATAATATTTGGAATTGAATTAGAAATGGGAAATGATTTACTCTTTTAAAAATATTATTTTATTTAAAAACTTATAGAAAAATAATTGCTTTCTAAGAATAAAAATATTATAATAAATAGCATATAAGATCTGGGTGTTCTAGGTCTTTTTTGCTGTAAATATTGGAGGCGCTAGCTTGGATATTTATTCGTTTTTATTAGATAGTCCTGGAATCAAGGAATACCTAAAAAGAGATAGAGTTAAATTGGGAAACTCTTGTGATGATTTTAATATGATGCTGCTGGCTTGTGATTTTTATCACGGAAAATCCAGCATTTTTGTTGTTTTACCAAGTCTTTACTTAGCCCAGAAATATTATGATCGTTTATTAGGTTTTGTTGAGGAGGAGGATGTATTATTTTTTCCGGCGGATGAGCTGATTTCTGCAGAAATGGTGGCTGCTACAGGAGACTTTTTATTTGAAAGAATTCAAACAATCTATACATTATTATCAGAACAAAAGAAAATTGTGATAATGAATCTTCACGCAGCTATAAAATATGAGCTTCCTAAGGAGGTTTGGACGTCTAGTATATTTACAGTAAAAAAGGGAATGATGATAGATATCAATGACCTTTTAATTCGTTTAGTTCGCTTGGGATATGAACCTGTTTACACGATAACTAAGACAGGCGAATTTTCTAGGAGAGGAAGTATTGTAGATATTTTCCCACTGGGCTCAGAAGCTCCAATTCGCTTGGATTTTTTTGGAGATGAAATAGATACAATTAAATATTTTAATATGGATACACAGCGGTCTTTAGAGGCTGTTTTGAAATGTGTGATATTACCAGTAAGTGAATTCATCTATGATAAAGAGGATTTTGCGATTGCAAAACAAAGAATTATGGGGTTTTTAGATAAATTTTCTTTATCCTCCATTGAAGAGGAAATGGTAAATAAGGATTTATTCTCCTTAGAAAATCATAAAAATCTTACTAGCCTATCCAGATATCTAGGATTTTTTAATCCGAATATTTCTACAATTTTTGATTTTGTTGAGCATAAGAGGGTGTATTTTATAGACCCAGTGAAATCAAGAGAAACCTATGAGCATTTAGCTTTAGATTTAAATGAATATTGTGGCCATATTGGAGGCTATAGTATAGCGAATATGGAGCTATATAAAAATTTAGATGTTTTACTTCAGGATGCGAATGTGCTCATTGAAGGGTTGAGAACCTTAGGGAGCTTAGATTATAGAATTCAGGCAAAAGAGATCGCCGCCTATAAAGCCAAGGAAAAAACGATTTTAGAGGATTTTAGGCGTTATAAGGATAATAAATATATTATTTTAAGCTACACCAATGAGGAAAGGTTAAATCGTTTGATTGACATATGTCTAGATGAGGATTTGTTTGTAGTAAAAGTAGAGGATCCCGCAAAGATAAGACTTGGGCAAGTCAATTGCATACGAGGAGATTACCCAGCCTTTGATTTAATCTATGAGGGAATTCTTTTCTTGAATGAAGCTTCCCTATATGAGGTGAACTACGCTCCCAGAAAGGCAAGATATAAATCCGTCTATAAGAATGCGATTAAAATTTCTAAGTATGATGAGCTAGAGCTTGGAGATTATGTAGTGCATTATGACTATGGTATTGGAAAATATCTGGGAATGAAGACCATCGACAACAAGGGAATTAAACGTGATTTTCTCTATGTGATGTATGGAAATGGGTCAAGCCTCTATATCCCATTAGAACAAATTTCTTCCATTATGAAGTATGCATCTAAGGATGTAGAAGGAATTGCCTTACATGAAATAGGTTCTACTGCCTGGGCTAGGACAAAGGCCAAGGTGAGAAAGAGGGTTCACGATATTTCAGGGGAGCTCATTCGTCTTTATGCTGCAAGACAAAATGCCAAGGGCTTTGAATTTCTGCCAGACACTACAGAACAGGCTTTATTTGAAGAGGATTTTGCCTATGAGCTTACCCCAGATCAAAAGAGCGCAATTGATGCTGTTAAGGCAGATATGGAATCCGCTAGACCGATGGACCGCTTGATTTGTGGAGATGTAGGGTATGGAAAAACGGAGGTTGCAATGCGGGCAGCTTTTAAGGCAGTTTATAGTGGGAAGCAAGTAGCGATGCTTGCTCCTACAACCATTTTATCCAACCAGCATTATCATAATTTTAAGGCCCGTATGGAGGAATATGGAGTTCGAGTGGAGCTTTTGAACCGGTATATTCCAGCTTCTAAGCAAAAACAAATTTTAGAGGATTTAAAGCAGGGTGGGGTCGATGTAATCATAGGGACGCACCGCCTATTATCTAAGGAAATTGTCTATAAGGATTTGGGTCTTTTGATTGTGGATGAGGAACAACGCTTTGGTGTAAGCCATAAGGAAAGAATTAAGGAGCTCAAGGTTAACGTGGATTGTATTACGTTATCAGCAACTCCAATTCCAAGAACCCTGCAAATGTCGGTTATGGGATTAAAGGATTTATCTATGATTGAAACGCCACCAAAGAACCGGTATCCAGTTCAGACCTATGTCCTAGAAAGAAATGATAGAATTATAGCGGATGCGATTGAAAGAGAAATCTCTAGAGGGGGACAGGTTTTTTATCTATATAACTTTGTAGATTCAATTGAGGATATTGCTGCTCACCTGCATAAACTAGTTCCTATGGCGAAAATCTGTATTGGGCATGGTCAGCTATCTAAGGAACAGTTAGAGAATAGAGTTCAGGATTTTATCAATCATAAATACGATATTTTGCTTTGTACGACCATCATAGAAACAGGAATTGATATGCCAGAAACAAACACTCTAATCATTCATGATGCAGACCGCCTGGGACTTTCTCAGCTTTACCAAATTAGAGGTAGAGTTGGTCGTTCTAGCAAGATTGCCTATGCTTATTTAATGTATGAGCCTAGAAAGATTTTAACTCCTGAGGCCGAAAAGAGGTTAGAGACGATTAAGGAATTTAATGAGCTTGGAAGTGGCTTTAAAATTGCAATGCGAGATTTATCTATTCGAGGTAGTGGGGATTTATTAGGAGAAGAACAATCTGGCTTTGTGGAATCTGTAGGACTAGATATGTATTTGAAAATATTAAATGAAGAGATTCAGGCTATCCAGCTAGAACCAGAACAGACCGTGGATAAGTCGATTGCCACACCTTTTGTCTCTCGTACCATCGATGCAGGATATATAGAAAATGAGGATGTCCGAATAGAAATTCATAAAAAGATTGATAAGCTGAAAACCTTGAAACAGCTGAATGAATTAGAAGCAGAGCTCCTGGATCGCTTTGGAGCGATTGAGCTAGAAATGCAACTTTATATGTATGAGAAGCTGATGAAGAACTATTGTAAAAAACTAGGGATATATAAAATAAATACGGAGAATCCTAGATACTATGATTTTATCTATTCTAAGGATGCCTCTCAAAAACAGGATGGCAATTTTCTATTTTCTGAGATGTTAAAATTTAAGAATTTAAAGCTGACCTATCAAAATAATGAAATTCATATCCTATTAGAGATTCAAGGACGAAATAAACTAGAGTACTTTAAAGAAATCTGTTCTTATTTTTCTTGTATAGATAAATAATTTATCTTATTTTGCCGAATACTAATATTGGTGGTGTGAATGAAAAAAATTATATTCATTATACTGCTTTGGATGAGCACCTTATGTTTCAGTGCCTCTGCTAAAGCAAATATATATTATCATGGTGATAGAAGCTCTAATCATATTTATTTGACATTTGATGATGGGTATTCCTATAAAAATACAATTAAAATATTAGATACATTAAAAGAGAAGAACGTACAGGCAACGTTTTTTATTGAAGGAGATTTTCTCGTTCAAAACCCTACAGTGATTCGTCGTATTGTCGAGGAACAAACGTTAGCTAACCATACATTTTCCCATAAGGACATAACAACTATGAGTGATGGCCAATTCCGAAAGGATATATTGCGCTTTGAAGAAGAGGCCTACAAGATTACAGGCAAGCCAGTAACAAAGTACTTTAGGCCACCTATGGGTAGAATAAACAAGCAGAAACAAGCAATTCTATCTGACTTGGGGTACCAAATCTTTCAGTGGGATGTTTCCTATTATGACTATGTCTACTATGACGATAGAGGTGTAGATCATGCCTTAAGAAACATAATGAAGCAGACTAAGAATGGATCTATTATATTAATGCATACCTTAACAAAATCAAATGCCGATGTTTTAGGGACAGCTATAGATAAATTAAGAGAAAAGGGTTATGTCTTTTCTTCTTTAAATGAATTAATTTAAAATGAAAGCCTATATGTATTATAGGTTTTTTATTTTTTTGACAAAAAATGACATTTTTTTAATTGTTTCTATTTTATAAATTTAAGTAATAAAAGAAATAAATAATATGGTAATATAATATAGTAGGGAGGCTTTAGTATGAAGAATAGATTTATAAAATATATACTTGTATTTGTTCTAGGATGTATTTTTATTTGTGGCTGTATGGAAGAACAATCTCAGGGTTTAACTGAAAAAGAAGAAATAACCTTGAAAGGATACTACATTCAAGAATATTTTAATGGTGAGAAAGCTTTAGAGGATTTAGATTTAGAGCATTATTTTGGAACCTATGGAAAATGTATAGTTGTACTTTTTAAGGATAAGATGTCAGGAGATAACGGAAGAGTTACAACTAAAGTTATAGATGGCATAGAATTTACTTATCCTTATGGAAATAGAGAAGTATTAGCTTTTTCAGAGTCAAAATTTTATACGTTAGACAAAGCCTTTGACAATAGGCTAATAACTAAGGATAATTTATACGACATTGCAAATCAGCTTAAAAAATATTTAAATTAAATACTTTAACAGGAGGCCCTTATGGTAAATAAATATATTAGAATTGTGGTATTCCTACTATTAACTATTAGCCTATCCTTTGCTTTAGGATGCTCAGAAGAACCAGCATTAAATATATCTGCTGAAATTATTTCTGTAATTTGGCAAGAAAATTCTGAAGGAAAAAACCAAATTGTAACTACAAATTCTCAACTTATTGAATATAGTCAAGAAAGAAATTTAATCGCATTAGATAAATCCAGTTTAATCGCTTTAAATAGCTATGATGATTCCTTTTTTGAACGGAATGCTTTACTTGTAATAGAAATAGAAGAAGGGATTTCAAATAGTCAGGTTATGGTCAAATCTTATAGCTGTGAAAATGAGACAATAAAAATTTATGTGGAGTCTCACAATACCTCAGAACTTTCTAAACCTAGTATGGTTAGATGGGTGATTTTATTATCTTTAACTAAAGAAGAGGTAAAATCAATAACTAATGTTTCTTTATTTAAAAATGGCAGTCAGGTGAATTAAATTTTTTTAAAAATAGAATGAAAAAATCAAATAGAAATTATTTAGAGGTTCGGCTTTTGCTGAACCTTTTTAACTTGATAAGAGTAAAAAGGAAGGTAAAGCATAAAAATAATATAGCTCTTAAATTGACTTAATTGTATATTTTTATAATACCTTTTAAGATTTAATTTACTTTAAAAATTTATTTAATTATAGTTTTTTTGTTAGAAATATTTAAAATTTTAAAAATTATAATTGTTAAAATCTTCCTAATTTTAGGAATTAAATGACCTTCTTATTACCTTAAATTCATGCATTTGTCAATCCCCTTTTTAGGGGACTTTTCATTTTCGAAATAACAATCTAAAATAAAAATGTATTAGGTCGCTCCTAATCATAAATTTAAGATCTTAAATAAATTAAAAGAAAGGAAAAAAGAATGAATGAAATAAGTATTGGAATAATTTCAAGTATTTGTTTTTTGTATCTAGCCTTTAGAAGAAATCAAAAAATATCATCTTCGTTGATATTGGATATTTTTGCCCTCCTATTGACTAATCGGGAAAAAAGTAGATACAGAAACGGATACAAAGGATTTGCTTTCAGGATTTAATCATGTTAAGCAGTTAAAAACAACAAAAAAATTTATGAAAAAGAAAGTGTGAAAAATAAAATGGCAAATAAAGGATTAAAGGAATATACCAAGCAAATTAGCCAAACGATTGGTGATGTTGCGAAGGTATCTGTCAATGTAAACAAAGAGGATGCAAACATGCATATTTTAATTCCTCTGTTTCAAACCCTAGGACCAAATCCAATGGATTTGAGCTTAATATGGAACTATCAGGACAGAGATAGAATTGGACATTTTGGAAAGGGCTGTAATCTTAATACATATAAAGAATTTTCTGATAATGAAAGCTATATTTCAGTAAAAGAAGCAGATGGAGGTTATACGTCGTACTGGGATAAGAAAGGGTTAAATAATTTTACAGCTGATGAAAACAATATAACGATTGTAAAACATACAATTTTTATTCCAGGAGATAGTGATGAATATACCTATGACTTTAAGGATCCTCAAGGGAATAAAATCTGTTATGAACATGGGAATGCTTACTACCCTACGTCAATAGTGTTTGCAAATGGTGAACAAACTATTTTTGACGGAATGAATATGGATAATGGACATGGAGCCAAGGTGACATTTACAGGCTCTAATCAATTAAAAACAAGAGCCACCTATACCCAGGATGGTACAGTTTTATCTTATGTGGACTTCGTTTATGATTCTAATCAAAGATTAACAGAAGTAAAGCAGTATAAGGAAACAAAATTAATAAAGCATTTAACCATAACTTATTCTAGCAATGAAATTATGGTTAAGGATGTAATTTCTATGGATTATGCTAAATATACCTTTACGGAGCAGTGTGTAACAAAAATTTCCGAGGTAATTAATGATAATCTTGAGAATTTGATCCAAACAACGATTTCCTATGAGGATAGAAGAACAACACTAACAGATAATGATGGAAGAAAGGTATATCTCTATTATGATAAAAATAATCTTCCGTTATTTGAAATAGATGAGGATGGAAATGCGGTAGAAACAAAATTTGATGCAACGACAAAGCGGTTAACCTCAGAAAGTAGCACAATTCCTACAAAGAAAAAAATGACTACCTTATCTACTCCTAATGTCAGCTTATTTACAAAAACCAGTGGAATAACAACATCTATAGCCAAAGTTAGTGATTCAGTTTTATCTAGCATATTAGACCCTGTTTTTTATGTTTCAGGCACAGGAAGTTTGACCTTCAGTATTCCAACAAAGGGATTGGGTAGTGATACGATTACTGCAGTGATTTGGGGGAAACAATGGTCATCCTATTCAAGCACTTCCAATGTGAAGGTATCCTTGACTGTAGATGGAACAGATTCAGATGAATTCAAAAAAACAATTACAGATGGGAACTTTGAGTTGATGACATTAGGTGTGACGGCGATAAAATCTTATTCTACCATTAAGCTTAAAATCACCTTAAAAGGAAATGCTTCAATTGAGATAGGTGGAATCCAAATTTTGAAGAAGGATTTTGGTGCATTTTATCAATATGATGAGAATGGAAATGTGACAGAAACTGAGAGCGGAAAAGGGTCTACCCTTCATGTTTATAATACTAAGGGGCTTCAAACAAGATCTGTAGGAAAAGATTCTGCAATGTATGACTATGAGTATGATGAAAAAGGGAATTTGGTTACAGCTAAAACAGCGTTTGGTGGAAAAATTGAAAACACCTATGATTCCCATAATAATGTTACAAAGAGTGTGGCAACTAATGCGGATGGAACTAAAAAATTAGAAACAAGCAAAAGCTATGATAGTAATGGTCGTTTCTTGATAAGTGAAACAGATGAATTGGGAAATAAAACAAGCTATACCTATGATTCCTTTGGCAAGCTTAAAAAAATTAGAAATGCCTTATCTGTAACTACAGAGTATAGCTATGACTCTTTTGATAATTTGACAAAGATTCTTTTTGACAATTCTGTTTCTGTAGATTACACTTATGATTCCCAGGGAAAATTAGAAACTGCTACACTACCCAATGGAAAGATATATAGCTTTACGTATGATGCAAGCAATAATCTCAGTAGTGTATCTATGAATGACGTTTTAGTTGTAACATTCACCTATGATAAAAAGACGGGCTTAATTACGCAGCAGAAGTATGGAGAATCAGGAGAGACCTTCATTTTTGTCTATGATAAGAAGCATAATATTAGTCAGATTAGAATCAATGGCATCTTAAAATATCAATATGTTTACGATGATTATGACCAGCTGATTCAAGTGAAAAATGATAACGAAGCAATACTAAAATCCTATACCTATGATAATGATGGACAGCTTACAAAAGCAATCGAAGGGGATTCAACCTTAGAATATAGCTATGATAGTCTAGGTACTGTAAATCAAAGAAAAAGAACCTTGAATTCTAAAACGATTTATGAATCCTTTGATAGTATCTCAAGGTCTAAGGGCTTTAGTCCAGATAACCTGATTGGCTATTTACAAGGAAACATTGATTTTTTAGGAAGTATGCTCAGCGGTAATTCGGATATTAAAAATACAACTTATATTTGCAAACCATATGATTATAAAGCCAATGCTGAGAGTAAACTTACTTATAGCCGTAAGGGTGTAATTCCTTGTGTGTATTGTGGACTATCCAACCCTATGAGCTATAATCCCCCTCTAGCAAAACAAAATGTAGAAGATAGTGGCTGTTTAGGGTTCTGGTTTTATTTATCCTCTATTCCTGCATCAGGAAAAAAGAAATATCTTTTTAGTTTGAAGCATAAAACCTTATCTAGCTATGTGGCTGTATATCTTAATAGCTCTAGTAAATTGGTATTAGAGGTTAGGGATACCTCAAATGTAATTGAAACAAGAGAATTGAACTCTTACGTTGATCTTTTTAAATGGCATTTCTTTGGTCTTAGCTTTATATATCGTGACGGTGAACTGGGGACTACAAGAACATTTAGCTATGAGTTGTACCATAATGCAGATTGCTTGAAAGGGAATATTACAAATAAAAAGATTCTTACTGGGTCAGTTACACCTTACCATATTGGTTATCGATTTGATGGAACTGCAGGATATGATGAGTTAGGATGCTATATCACTGGATTAATGATAGGCTGCAGAACTCAGGTTTCAACAAAGCAGATGCAAGAATATTATAGTGTATCTAAGGATTACATCCTAGGGACATCTTATTTAGATGGAGCTTCTGTTGATTTTAGTGCGGCTTCCGTACATAATTTATCAGAACAGATGCTTGAAAAATTTGAAATTTATCCTCTTCATAATAGTGTAGAATCCTTGACAGGAATAAAGCCACTTGCCTATGATGTGAGAAGAATCAGCATAACAGATAAGGATAGAAGCTTTAATTATAATAATAAAATTAAAAGATATGCTTATGTGGCAGATGAGGGGAGACTAGAGTATGCTTTAAATATGTCTACCGATGGAACTGTGTTGATGAGAGCTTTTATTAGAGAAAAAGCAGAAAAACAATATTTCTTTGAATTGAAGGATACAGATGGTAGGAAGCTAGGGTTGTATCGTGGTAAAGATAGTTATCTATATATTCATCATAATGATACAATAGTTAAGACTACTCTGCAATTTAACATAGAGAGTTGGCATACAGTAGGTATCTCCTTTAAGTCAACCAGTTCCTCCGCTTCAGCAGGTAGCTATGAAACTGTAAGAGTTTATTTGGATGGAAAAACCTACTCAACAAATCTCTCTAATGTGACATTTAAAAGCCTTACTTTGTCTGTTGGTAGATTGTTTGACGCTCAATTCATAGAGGATTCTGATTTAGGAAGCTATTCTACCTATTATCCTTTATTAGGGCAAATTGAGATGTTAGCAACATGTGCAGAATTTTGTGAGGTTTCTACATTAAATACCCTATCCAATGAATTAGAGGATACAACAAAGGTATCTGAATATGACGAATTAGGATTATTAAATCGAAAAGTCATAAAGGCTGAAGAAGAGATACTTTCAATAGAATATGACTATAAAACAAAAGCTGAAAATAAAATCCCGGATAACTATGAAGAAATTGAATGTACTGTAAGAGATGTAGAACAATTAATTGAAATCAAACCAAATGAAAGATTTACATTTGCAGAAAATGAAGTCTATATAGGGTACATTCAAGATGTTCAAGAAATAAATCCAGATTTATATCATACCAAGGTAACATGGGGAATCAGCGAAGATGCCTATGAGGAGTTTGGATATGAAGGCCAAGTGGCCTATGAACATATGGACCAAGCCTTTATGTTTTTTGAAAACCAACCATGGACGAATACCACAAATTACAGTATAATCATTGTAGATTTAGGCTATCAATATGATACAGATAAAAAAAGTCCATATATATCACCAATTCTCCGCCAAGAAACCTATCGAATCAGTGGAGGGAACACTATCGTTCGGAGTTATAAAACGGATGTCTTAGGAAATGTAACATCCATAACAGATAGTACATTTGGTTCACACTCCTATAGTTATAACGCAAGAGGCTTTTTAACAAAAGAAGATTCTACAGTATATGCATATGATAGTAACGGAAATATTACTAAGGCAGGCTCAACTAAATTTACCTATGACTCAATAATTGAAGATAGATTAAAAGCAGTAAATGAAAAAGAAATCACTTATGGAGATAATCCATTAAATCCAGTTAGCTATGATGGAATCACCTTTGAGTGGGAAGGAAGAAGACTGACCAAGTATAATAGCTATATGTATACCTATAATGATCAGGGCTTAAGAACAAGTAAGTCTATATCCAATGTCACCACCAAATATTACTATGATGGAGACAAGCTGATTACCGAGGTGACACCGACATATCAATTAGATTTCTTATATGATGAGAATCAACAACTATATGGATTCATATATAACAATAATCAGAAGTATTTTTATATCAGAGATTTTATGCAAAACATCTTAGGTATTGTAGACACTAATGGTAACCTTGTGGTAAAATATGGATATACGGCCTATGGTAAAATTACTTCTATTACAGGCTCTCTGGCAAATACGATTGGAGCCTATAATCCATTTAGATATAAAGGCTATTACTATGATACTGAAACTAAAATGTATTATTGTAAGAGTAGATATTATGTTCCTGAATGGTGTAGATGGTTAAATGGGGATAGTGCTAATTATCTAGACATCCAAACTATTAATGGAATGAACTTATTTGCTTACTGCGGAAATAATCCTTTAATGAATATAGACGAGGAAGGGTGTTTCTTTTTTACAGCTTTATTTGTTGGCGCAATAATAGGTGGATTAGTAGGGATGGCTACTAGTGTTACTACCCAAGCGTGTTCAGGTGATAAAACAATTAATTGGAAGCAAGTTGCATTAGATGCAACTATTGGAGGAATTAGTGGTTTAATATCATCTACTGGCATAGGAGTCTTAGGAGCAGGAATTGCTAGTGGAGTACTAGGATTTGCAGGTAGTGTAGCAGGAGATTTGATAGAAAGTGATGGTGATTGGGCAAAAGTAAAATGGGGAAAAGCCGTAATTATGGGAGCTGTAAATGGTGTTTTGGGTGCTGCTTGTGGAGCAGGATCACAAAATTCAAAGTCTTTAGGAAAAAGTTTATTGAAAAATACTGAGGTAAAGAAAACTTTTGGAACACTTTTTAAAGCTACTAATAGATATGCTGCAGGAGAAATAAGTAAAAGAGGATTAACGGGAACGTTTAATATTTATGGAAAGACTTTTATTAATTCTGTATCTAAAGTATTACCGAAAGTTGTTATAAAAGCAACAGCTGTGAATTTGGGGAAATTATCTATTGCCACTATTGCTTCAAAGGTTATAGAATCTTTTGTATAAACTAATTTTGGAGGCTAAAAAAATGATGCTAATTTTAATTTGGATTTTGGTTATGTTTTTTTACATCTGCACAATTTTATCACCTAATTGTTTACATCTACATTCATATAAATTATTATATAGGCAGATGATTAAGAAAAAAAGCATATTAAACTTATTTTATTTTAGAAAAAATACAATTATATATCCAAGGATAAAATTGATTTCTATTTCTCTTTTTGTTTCCTTATTTTTAGCATTTATTTCTATTGTTTTATTTGTTATTGGTAAAATACATAATTCAATAGAAACAATTATGAATTATGTATTATTGGGAAATATAATTTTCATCTTTTTAATTAATGCTTTAGCTATCTTATATTTGAACGTGAAGGAATGGTATATAAGTAAGACAAGTTCTGCAGAAGAAGAAAATGAATATATAGGTTTAATTGAAAAAGAGTATCCTAAATTTTTTTCCTATAAGTTTGATTAAAGAAAATGGTGATTTTCTATCAATTGGCTTTGCAATTGGATTGGCCGCACTATTTGCTATAACTGCAATTTTGCTTATTCTTTGGATTGTTGCCTCAGTTAATTTCATAATCATTGATTCTAGTGGAATTAAGGTTACTTATTTTAACAAAGTAGTTATATCTATTTCCTGGGGCGATATAAGCAATATAGAATATGAATATCAATTTAGAAATACCCTTTTTAAAGTTAGTTTATATAACGGAAAAACCCACAGCTTTATTAAAAATAAGAAATTTAAATTTGGAGTTTTAACTTTTGGTAATGAAAGACTTAAACATATAATAGAAAATTTATAATTAATAAACGCTGATAAATAAGGGACAGAAGCGAGTATGATTCTACAATATGTTTTAAACTGATAACCCATCTTGACATGAAGGTATTCCCAAACGTAAACTTAATATTAACGAAACTCTAAGTCATTAGACATAAGGAATTAAATTTTTCTTATATTTAATGACTTTTTTCTTTTAAGAACTTGCGTTTATATTTATAAGTGTCCAGTAGAGTGAATAAGACAAATTTTTCAATTAAAAGGGGATTCTAATTTAGGAAGCTATTCTACCTATTCTTCTTTATTAGGGCAAATTGAGATGTTAGCAACATGTGCGGAATTTTGTGAGGTTTCTACATTAAATACCCTATCCAATGAATTAGAGGATACAACAAAGGTATCTGAATATGACGAATTAGGAATGCTACAAAAGAAACTAATTAAGCATAAGGATACAGGTATCTTATCCAATAGTTATATGTATAAAAGAAGAAGTGCAAACTCTATATTCGTATCCAAATTTATTGAAAAAGAAACCATTAAATATGGATTTACAATAGTTAATATAAACTATGGAATTGATGGATTAGATTTCTAATATAATGAAAATCAACAACTATATGGATTTATATATAGCAATAATGAGAAGTATTTCTATATCAGAGATTTTATGCAAAACATCTTAGGTATTGTAGACACTAATGGTAACCTTGTGGTAAAATATGGATATACGGCCTATGGTAAAATTACTTCTATTACAGGCAAATACAATTGAAACCTATAATCCATTTAGATATAAAGGCTATTGCTATTTAATGAAAATTTTGCTTTTGAGTTAATAAGTTTTTTAGGTTCTAAATTATTCGATTTTTTAAGTGATAAAAGAAAATTTAATATTATTGATAATGCTAAGCTCACACAAAATTTGTGTGAGTTTTTTAATAATTTAATGAAGCTCTATAGATATATTTTAATAAAAGTCAATATAAAAAACCTTGAATTTCGCTTTTTTTCGACATTTGGTATTTACTTTACAAGCGTTTTCAGTTATACTATGTACGAAAAGAGAAACGTCGTTCGTGATTGTGAACGAGAAAGAAGGTTGAGGTGCTAAAATGAAAAAGTTTCTTTTCTTAGTTTTTGGTCTTTTTTGTCTTGCTGCAATGACAGGCTGTGGTAATGGCACAGAAGACGAAAAACCTCCTATTATTGAAACAGAGAAGGTAGAAGTTACCTTTGATACTTTAGGAGGAAGCAGTATTGCCAAGGTAGAGGTTACAAAGGGAGAAAAGGTTTCTAAGCCAGCAGATCCTGTGAAAAAGGGATTTGTATTTGGTGGATGGTACAAGGTAAAGGAATGTACAGGAACTCCATTTGACTTTGAAACTGAAATTCAGGAAGCTTTAACTCTATATGCAAAGTGGACAGAGCAGACTACACCAAAGGATGAAGCTGTGAGCATAGAAATAACGACACAGCCTACAAAATTGAACTATATTGAGGGTGAAAAATTTGACCCAACAGGTATGGTTGTAGAGGCTACCTTAAAGGATAATAGTAAAAAGGTTATTACAGATTATGTAGTAATGCCAAATCCTGGACAGGAGGTTTCCTTAGGATTAGAGCTGTTTAGTGTCACTTATGGTGAGCTTGAGGCATTTGGTTCTATCACTGTTGTTGCCAAGGAAATTGTATCCGTTGAGATTGAAACACAGCCTGTTAAGGTGTCTTATAAGAACTATGAGAGCTTTGATCCATCTGGTCTAGTGCTTAAGGTGTCTTATAACAATGGAAAGGATGAGTTAGTTTCCACTGGATTCACCTATAGTAGAGAAATGCTATACAATGCTCCAACGATCTCTACAGTTGTATATCAAGGTATTGAAGTAGATGTACCTATTTCTGTAGAAAAGATTCCTCATTATGGAGTTCCTAATCAAAAGGAAAGCGTATATGTAGATGCCAAAGCAATTTATGATAAGCTAGGCTTAACACAGGATAGCAACCGTATTGAGGCTTCAACTACATTTGGAGATATTGAGGTTGTTGCATCTCCAGGAAGAGTAATGCAATGGGAAGGCGTAGGCAATGAAAAATATAAGTATGAATATTTTGATCATTCCTTTGAAGGTCTGTTAAAGTTTGCAGGTGCAACTTCTCCAGAGGGAAGATACATTGTGATTCGTCCTACGGAGGATGGAAGATTCTATTTCTGGGCATCTTGTCCAGCATCCGCACAAACGTCCTTCTATATCTATGATAACTATACAGAGGCTACTCTTCCAGAAGAGGCAAAGAAGGTTATACCTTTAGTAAATGAGGGTGTAGAAGACAGCTTCCCTGTTTATGCAGGAGAAACTTACTATATCACTGCATCTGCAAATGCCTTTGTTCGTGGAATGGCATTGGTGTATAACCCAACGTATTATGAGGTGTCAGAATTTAACATTGACACAACCAATGTATGTAAAGAATTTGCGGTTGGGCAGACCTTTACTTCTGAAGGGCTTGCTGCTACTGTAAAGCTTCCAGATAGCTCAACACCAGCGTTAAAGCCAAGAGAGTTTGAAGTAGAAGCTCCAGATTTATCTACCGCAGGAGTTAAAACGGTAACCGTAAAATACCAGGATCATTTTGTTAAGACCTATGAAATTACTGTTCATGAATTGACAGGAATTGAGGTTACCACTTTACCAACAAAGAATCAGTATTTTGCAGGCGAGGATTTAGATCCAGCAGGTATGGTAGTTATGGTTCATACAAATAATGGAATTCAATATGAAATCAAGGATTATACTATTTCTAAAACCGAAAATCTTGGGGTTGGAGATAAGATTGTCGTAAGCTGGAATGATTTTGAATGTGAGCTAGAAATTGAAATTTTAGAAAATCCAATTACAGGTATTCGCGTTCATACAAATCCTACTAAGACCTCCTATAGAACAGGGGAAGAATTTGATCCAGCAGGATTGGTATTAGAAAAGGTTTACTCTAACAAAGATCCAGAGATTTTAGCTGATTTAACTGGTGTAACCTTTGATAAGACAGTGATTACTGCTACAGACACTAAGGTTGTTGCAAGCTGGGATATATTCTCTTGTGATATTGAAATTCAGGTTACCGTAGTAGATTGGTTTGACTTAGATGATACAGTGTATGTAAATGCGACTGATATATTGACAGCTATGGGAATTGTAGTTGCTGATGCTGCTGCAAGCGGTAATATTGTTGCTGGTAGTCAAGGAGATTTTGGATGCTTCCATTTTGCAGCTATCAATAAGGCTTTCCAATATGAAAGAAAAGCAGAAACCTATGTATATGATGGATATACCTATACTGGTGTATTTAAAACTGGTGGAGCAACAGGAACTGCAGATGCAGTAGATAGACTGATTTCCTTCACCCCAGAAAAGAATGGAGTACTTACTCTATATTGTACAAGCAAGGTTGCAAATTCCTTAGTTTATTTACTAGATAATGCAGTTCTACCAACAGAGGATAGCTCTACATATTTAGCAAAATATACCTTTACAGGAGATGGTAGCTATGCTACAGTGACCTTTGAGGTAGAAAAGGATAAGACCTATCATTTATGGTTTACCGCTCAGACCTTTATTCGGGGAATGAATTTAAGCTATGAGAAGGTTCATTCTGTTGTAGAAGAGTTAATCTTAGATACAACCTCTGTAAAAAAAGCCTTCGCTGCCAATGAAGAATTCACTGCTGAAGGATTACAGGTAAGTGTAAAATGTGAAAACGGAAAAACCTACCAATTATCTAGTGAGGATTATAGTGTAATTGCTCCTGATATGACCACACCTGGAACTAAGACAGTTCAAGTTAAATTTAAGGATGTTACAGTGAAAACCTATGATATTACAGTATCATAGAGAGTAAAATAAAGTTTCTAAAGATTTTATCATTTCCTAAATATTTGAATTATGATATAATATCAAATAAATTGACGAAAAAAGTAGATTATTTTTTCGGAGGGGGATTAGCTATGAATAAAATGATAAAAAGAAGTGTTGAAATACTGGAATATGCTGCATCTCATTTGGATGGCTTTAGAATTACAGATGTCATGCATGATCTCTTTATTCCAAAATCTTCTGCATTTGATATCATCTATACCTTGATTGATTGTGAAATGCTAGAAGTGAAGAATGAAAGAATGAAGACCTTTGCGTTAGGACCTAAAACCTACGATATTGGCTATCAGTATATTAAAGACAACAGCATTATAGATGTTGCAACACCAATATTAAAAAAGCTTGGAGACCAGTTCTCAAAGACCGTATTCATGGGAAAATATGATAATGATGAAGTCTTATATGTATTTAAGTATCAACCGCCAACGGCTATCTTAAATCATTGTTCTGTTAATACAAGAGCAGATTTATATTGTACAGCTTTGGGCAAAGCAATGCTTGCCGATCGAGTGGCTGAGTTTGATTTTAGTAAAATTAACTTCAAAAAATTTACGGATAGAACGATTTTATCTGTAGAAGATTTAAAGAAAAATTTAGAAGAAGTTAAAATGAGGGGTTATGCAGTAGATAATCGAGAAATCAAGGATTATATGATTTGTGTTTCTGCCCCAGTATATGATGCAAACGGTCAGTCCAATTACGCAATTAGTATTTCTTCCCTATATGAAGACATAGATATTGAAAAAATTGCGAAAGAAGTTGTAGAAGCTGCAAATACTATTACTAGAAAAAGTAAATATTTGATTAAATAACATCTTTAAAAAGCTAATGAGGGTGGTTTATGGCAGTTTCATTAGTTTTTATTAAAGGAATATTTGCGAACAAAGTTTTTGATGGTGAACACTAGGGGGTGAGACAATGAAATATGAAGTATATAGAAGAATGGATTTGATTATATTTGGAATACTAATGCTGTTTTCTTCAATAATTTCCTTATTTGTTTTTACAAACAAATCCTTTCAGTTTTACTTTTCCTTTACGGTTCTGGTCTTATTCATTACCTTAGTAAGATGGAACTATTTGGGAATTGTTCCCTATATCATTTCTCAGGCTATTCTTAGTATCCTTCAAATTTATTGTTTTCATACCGATATCGCCATAACTTTATGCGCAAATCTAGGTAGCTGTTTGTTCTTATTTGTTTTACCCTTCATATTTAAAAAGTATGAGCTAAAGTTGAGGAAGCGCCCTGTTCTCTTAATCCTGTTTTTGGTAATAACCTATGCATTGCTGGGATTAGGAGAAGGGGTTGCCCTACTTTTGACAGGGGATTTTAATTTGATTGGTAATTTCGTATTTTATATATTCAATCAAGAAATATATTCTATAGTCATTAGTATTGTTGTGATATTACTTTTAAGGACTATAGATAATTTAATTGTGAATGTCGATGAGCATTTAAAATGGATTCAGCAGGAGGAGGATGAAAAATGGAAGGGTTTAGAAAAAGACAGGACATAGGCTTAGTTTTTAAAAAAATCAAACAGGATTATGTTCTGTATATTTTCATCGGCATATTAATTCTTTGGTACATAATTTTTCAATATCTTCCCATGGGTGGATTGCTGCTAGCCTTTAAGGACTATGATCCATCTAAGGGAATAATGGGTTCTGATTTCATAGGAGCCTCTAAATTTAATGATTTAATGTTTGGAAATTATTCTGCTCAGTTCTGGCGAGCTTTTAGAAATACATTTCAAATTAGTATTTATAATTTAGTTTTCGGATTCCCTTTCCCAATCATCTTAGCGATACTTTTTAGTGAAATTGGAAATGATATTTACCGTAAGCTTGTGCAGACAGCATCTTATCTTCCACATTTTATCAGTGAGGTTACCATAACCGGTCTCGTTATCTTCTTGGTCTATAAATCTACTAGCTCAACAGGAGTTATTGCAAATATGCTGTATGTACTAAAGGTTATTCCGGAGGATGTCAAGATTTTAGATTCTCCAGAGTATTTTAAGCCTCTTTATATTATTACAGGATTGTGGAAGGAAAGTGGATATAGCAGTATTGTCTACTTTGCTGCTGTAATGGGAGTTTCTCCTGTCATGTATGAGGCGTTAAAGGTAGATGGTGGAAGTAAGCTTCAGGAGGTACGATATGTTACCCTTCCATCCATTGCTCCTATGATTACAGTTATGCTTATTATGAAAATTGGTCGTATGCTAAATGTTGGATACGAAAGAATTATTTTGTTATACAATTCCAAAACCTATGAAACTGCAGATGTCATTTCCTCCTTTGTTTACCGAATGGGTGTTGAAAATGGAAATACATCCTTGGGAACAGCCTCAGGAATGTTTAATGCAGTTTTAGGCTTTGTGTTAGTAATTGGTGCAAACTTTATTGGCCGAAAGGTCAGCAATACATCGTTGTGGTAGGAGGATAACATATGAAACGACTAAATCGTGGAGAAATAATCTTTAAAGTAGTTGCCTACGTTCTTACAACGTGTCTGGCCATTATTGCTTTGTATCCTATTGTTTATGCATTTTCTGCATCCATCAGCGGCAAGCTAGCCTATGAATCAGGGCTTGTAACCTTGTTCCCAGTGGATATCCAATTTGATACCTATAAAAAGCTTTACAATGATAATTCCTTCTGGATAGCTTATTCCAATACAATTTTTTATACCTTATTTGGTACGATTTGGAGCATGTTTATATCCAGTGTTGGAGCCTATGCTCTTTCTAAAAGAAGATTGCTTTTCCGCAAGCAATTTAACTTTGTCATTGTATTTACTATGTGGTTTTCTGCTGGTATTGTTCCTACCTACTTGAATTATACCAATGTGTTTAAAACCTTTGGTTTATCTTCAAAATGGGGTATGATTGTAGCCTTTGGAGCTACTGCCTATAATGTAATTTTGCTGCGCTCCTACTTTGAGACTATACCAACAGAAATAGAAGAGGCTGCTCGAATGGATGGTGCTAGTGAGGTACAAATCTTTACTAAGATTTATTTACCGATGTCTAAATCAGCAATTGCCACAGTCACATTATTTTATGCAACTGCTAGATGGAATGGTTATTTCTGGAATATGATGCTGGTAAAGGATCAAATTGACTCACCTTTACAGGTGTATATGCGAACGTTGATTGATGACTATGAAAGTCTTGTCAGTTCCATGCCGTCGACCGTAACCTTTGCAGCCCAATCCTATGTCTATGCGATACTGATATGCTCTATCATACCGATATTGATTATCTACCCTTATATTCAGAAATATTTTGAAAAGGGTGTTACAGTTGGAGGTGTCAAAGGGTAATGAAATTTAATGTACTTAAGCTTCAAAAATATTTGTTTTACCTTTATACCGCCTTTATATTTGGTGTGTTTATTGCAGCGATTGTATTTTCAACATCCTACTATACAACGTATTTATATGGAAATCCGGAATTGGTAGATTTTTATACAAATGAACTGCAAAGCTATAATAAAATGATTTTTAACTTTGCTTTAGTTCTAGTCATTTTGTTTGTGATAAGCTATCTGTTAAATCCTAAAAAATACTATCCAACAATTATTACATTTCCAGTGTATCTCCTTTTACTGATTACAGGCATTGTATTATCCGTTTTGATTGTTGTGAATTTACAGGACATTACAGGGTTTTACAGCAGCTATGATTATTCAGTGGTAAATAAGCTATCCGATTATCAAGCTAATTTGTTTTTTCCAATATTCTTAATCTTTTGTTCTATTGGGCTTATCGTAATTAGCTGTGGATTATTGGTGATTTATAGTATGGGCTTCCTGACCTATTTTAAGAAAAGAGGTGAGGCAAATGCTTAGAAAAAAAGATGAAATCGATTATGAGATTTCAGTATTTAAACCAAATACTATGGATTTTATGCTGCTGATGCTGTTTATTATTTTTAATACGGTTTTGACGATTTACTCCACATCCTTAATGGAGTATACCATTCGTATTTTCATCTTTGATTTGTTCAACATTGTTTTAACATTGATTATGTTCTTAGCAGCAGAACAAATCAAAAAATATCATCAGCAATGGTCCTACATTGTGATTGGAATTGGTGTATTTCAATGGGTTCATCTAAGCTTTTTGCCCGATTTAACCTATACACCTTGGAATATTACCCTGTACATTATCACTGGTGCCCTTGCGGTATATGCTGGAGTTTCTAGTCTAATTAAGAGTCTATCTCGCAAAAAATTTTTACAGGAAAAGAAGGGGGTATAGTATGGCTTATTTATCTATTAAGGATGTCAATAAAATATACCCAAATGGCACTCATGCCGTAAAGGATTTTAACCTAGAGGTTGATGAGCATGATTTCGTCGTTATTCTTGGACCATCTGGCTGTGGGAAATCCACTATGCTTCGAATGATTTCAGGCTTGGAGGAAATTACAAGTGGTGAAATGGTATTGGAGGATAAAAAGATAAATGAGTTATCTCCAAAGGATCGAGACATCGCTATGGTGTTTCAGAATTATGCCTTATATGGTCATATGAGTGTCTATGATAACATTGGTTTTTCCTTGTTGGTTCGAAAAAAGAATCGGCGAACAGTTCATGAAAAGGTAATGAAGGCAGCTTCGATTGTAGAAATTTCTGATGATCAGCTAAAGAGAAAGCCTAGTCAGCTTTCTGGAGGACAAAGACAGAGAGTTGCCTTAGGTAGAACCATAGCTAGAGAGGCAAAGCTATTTTTAATGGATGAGCCACTTTCCAATTTGGATGCTAAGCTTCGTGGTGATATGCGTGTAGAGATTATAGAGTTATGGAGAAAATATAATCAGACCATTATCTATGTGAGCCATGACCAAATTGAAGCTATGACAATGGCGACTAAAATTGTACTAATGAATAATGGTGTAATTGAACAGGTTGGTTCCCCAAATTATATCTATAATCACCCAGATACTTTGTTTGTGGCAACCTTTTTAGGTACCCCTCAAATTAACTTAATTCCGGGTTCTATTGAAAAGGGAACCTTTAAAAATGAATGCTTTTCTATCTATTTAGAACAATATAAGGATGTTATAAATCCTTCAGTTTTATTGGGAATTCGTTCTGAGAATCTATTTGTTGTGGATCAGGATGAAACCTTTGAAATGGAGATTGATTTCATAGAATTTTTAGGGGCTAAATCGATTATTCATGGAGTATTAGGACAAACCAATGTGGCAGTGAATACTAAGGAGGATTTGGCAAATCAAACTACATGTAAGGTCAAATTAAATGTAGATAAAATTAGTCTATTTGACGTTGCCACATCTAAGGTGATAAGGGGGAATAAGGATGAACTGGCTAAAGCATAAGCTTTCTTCATTAATTTATACAAATAAAAAAGGGTTTACCCTTCAAAAAATTCTTGTATTGTTGGCTGTGCTGAATGCTTTATTGCAGGTAGCCTTTGGAAATATCCATAATCAAGCTGCGTATAAGGTATCCTCCACAGTAGCTATTTATACCTTTATTAACCAAATTGCCTTGATATTGACCGAAGTAAGCCTAATGCGTGTGAATGAAAAGAAGCGTTATTTTATTTTTTCGGGAATTTTATTTACTTTATCCATTGCTTTAATGATTTTATATATCGTACTAATGAGAGGAGATATTTATTATCAAACAGCCTTAAATGGCGGCTATTCCTATGAGGATGCCATTAAGATAGTTTATGCGATAGATGATTCCATTTATTTTATTATCTTTGCATTAATTTTAGTGGCGGTGGAGATTGCACTTTTCGTAGGTGAAATCATAATCAGAAGGAGACGAGCAAATGGACTTTCCAATCAAAGAAGAGATTAAGGGATTATTCCTACGGCTGTGGTTTTCTGGGCTGGTTTGTTATCTGGTGTTGTGGGGAAGTAATGTTTCTAATGACTTTATTGATTTATTAACTTTATTGCCATTGGCTCATTTCATTTGTGATATGCTTCTTACCAATCCAATTATTAAATCGGCTTTTAAAACCAGATTGTCCCTTCAAAAAAAATATGGGGAAATGAAATCCTTTCAAAGAATCAAAACATGGCTTTATGCGTTTTTAGAAAATTTCTTTTCGGTATTGCTGGTTATTGGAGTCTATGAGCTCATCAATCGGTTGATTATTCACATCGGCGGGTTAGATACTTCATCTGTACCTTTTCCTGTGGAGCCTTTTGGATATGCCTTTATCTATATAGCAATCTATTATATCTTTTATTTTTTGAAATATAAATTTACATTACGGTTTATTCAGGGAAGGAATGAGGTAAGTGACCTTTAAGGAATTTATGCATGAGCCAGTAAACAGCTTATATGCATTTGGTGAGGATGAGCTACGTAACATCAAACATAAAATTAGTGAAAAGAATCTGGTTCGGTTGAAGAAGCTTGCGAGGGAGGCACTAAATATGCCTCTGCAAAGTGTAACCTTTAAAAAGGAAATGGTATTGGTTCAGGATAAGCATGAATATGAATCCTTTTCTATCTATAGCTGGCCAAATCCTGATACAGAGGATGGACTTCCTTATATCAAAAGAGATGGCTTTCAAAATCCGAAGCATTTAGAAGGAGATAAGCTTGCCCTTAGAAAGCTTGCGTATGCAGTGTACTATTTAGGAATCGTCTATTATATCACAAAAGAGGATATTTACTATCAGCGTTTGAGAGAGCATTTATTTTGCTTCTTCATCAATCCTGAAACCAAGATGCTGCCGAATTTAAACCATGGTCAGGCTATGCTTGGTGTCAATGAGGGACAAAGAGGTGGAATCATCGATTTTGGAGTATCCTTTGGGTATGCTTTAGCTATATTACAATGCTTAAAGGGACAAGGACTATTAGATGCTGAGCTTTTACAGGGAATGAAATCCTGGCTGAAGGAATTTAAGGAGTGGCTTATCGCTTCATCCTTTGGTAAAGAAATGAAGGAATGTACAAATAATCATGCCTTAGTGTATGATTACCTTCTCTTGATTCTTTCTGTCTTTCTAGACGATTTTTATATGCTTGTTACGATAAAATCTAGATATTTAGAGCGGATGCAACAACAGATTTTAAAGGATGGGAAAATGCCTTTAGAGCTGAAAAGAGTCAATTCGAGAAGCTACTATTTTATGAATCTAAAGCTTTTTATTGAAATTGGCAAAATAATTTCTTTGGATATAAAAAAATATCCTTTGTTATGTGCAGCTATAGATTACTATGGGGCACATGATAGTGTTGAGCGCTGGGAATACTCACAGGAGATTCCTTTTGTTGAGGAATATGACAATTACTTCTATTATATTGCAAAGCATTATTTTGGAATAAAGAAGTATACATTGAAGAAGAGTACCAGCCTTCAATATATTTTATTAGAAGATATTTATGGAGGTGGAGATGAGATTAAACCAATATTTTGATGAAATTGTCAATAATCTTTATATGTTTCAAAAAAAGGATATAGAGCTTTTAAAGGATAAACTGACAGATCAAGAAATCCGTCAATTGGATAATCTTTTAAAGGAGGCTGTGTCCTTCGGTATAAAAAGTGTAACAGAGAAGAAGCATCTGGCTCCTAGTGGAAATCCTCATGATTATATGTCATGTTCCATTTATCACTGGCCAAATCCTGATACAAAGGATGGACTTCCTTATGTGGAAAGAGATGGGGTAGACAATCCAGAAGCGATTCATGGAGATAAGGAATCCTTAAGAACCTTAGCATATATTACCTATTTGAGCTCCATTCTGTACTATATTACCCGTAACAAAGGATACTTAGATATTCTGCTTCAGCATAATACCTTCTGGTTTCTTGCGGAACAGACGAAAATGAATCCAAATCTTCGTTATGCCCAGTGTATTCCTGGAGTGAATGATGGAGAGCCTGGAGGAATCATTGATTATGCAGCGAGCTATGGATATGCGTTGAATATGCTTCATATCCTCCAACAGGACAATCTTTTGCCGAATGAATTTTATTTAGGAATGAAGGAATGGCATAGCCAGTTTTTAGAATGGCTGCTTACCTCTGAACAAGGATTGATTCAAGGAAAAAGAAAGAACAATCAGGGGTCCTTATATGATCTATTGATTTTAAATATTTCAAGGTTTATTGGACAGGATCAAGCGATTGCGAGGACCTATTATGATAAGCTTTTAGAACGATTGGATTTTCAGATTGATGAGAGAGGCTTATTGCCATTAGAGCTAGTTCGTACAAAGACCAAAAGCTATACTACCATGGGACTTAAAATGCTATTAGAAAGTGCCTATCTTTTAAAGGATTATGGGTATGATTTTACAAATAATGAAGCTTTGAAAAGGGCATTTACCTATGTAAAGCCTCATTATTTAAACCATACATGGGAATTTATGCAGATTAAAGCCTTTGATTCCTATCGAGGATATTATATCTTATTCTTATTTTCTAAACTATTAAATGCGCATTGTGAGATATGTTTTGAGGAAAAACCTGAACACTGGGGATTCCTATTTATAAAAAAATTAGTAGAGGAGTAAACCAATGAAAGAAGTAATAAAAAAATATGGTGAATTAGAGGTTCACATCAGTAAGACGAGAGAGGATATGGGTATTGTCGCTGGAAAAAGAATAGAAGCCTTAATTAAACAAGCTATTTCTGAAAAAGGAGAGGCGAGAGTGATTTTTGCCAGTGCACCTTCTCAAAATGAAATGCTAAGGTATTTAAAGGATACAGATATTGATTGGTCTAAGGTTACAGGATTTCATATGGATGAATATGTGGGAATTGATAAATCCCTTCCTCAAAGCTTTACAAAGTTTTTAGAGGACCGATTGGTAAGCCATGTTTCTATGGGACATTGGTATCCATTTGGTGGAACTACGTCTTCTGTAGAAGAGGATTTAGAGTTATATACAAAATTATTAAATGAGAAGCCTATTGACCTTGTAATTTTAGGAATTGGTGAAAATGGGCATCTTGCGTTCAATGATCCTGCCTTCTGTGATTTCCATGATCCTCTTACAGTAAAAACTGTAGATTTAGACGAGGTATGTAGAAATCAGCAGGTGAATGATGGCTGCTTTGAAAGACTAGAGCTAGTACCGAAGCAGGCATTAACGATTACCATCCCTCCTTTGCTAAACTGCAAATGGAAGGTTGCGGTAGTACCTGGTCCAACAAAAAAATTTGCTATAAAAAATACATTGCAGGGGGAAATTACTCCGGATTGTCCGGCAAGTATTTTAAGAACCTGTCCAAATTCAGAGCTGTATGTGGATGATGCTGCCTACAGCCTAGTTCAGGAGGAGTAACATGAAGAAAAAACTATGGGGTCTTGCGGTTGGGATTTTAGGGATTGCAGTATTATCTAGCTGTCGTCCTAACATTCCTGTTGACCCAGGACAAAATACAGACAAAACAAAAACTGAATTAAGAATAAATTTTGCCACAGGAAATGCATTAAAGACATTGACCTACAACACAGGGTCTCCAATCACTCTGCCAGATGGCTCTATTTATACCAATGGTCAAATTAAGCCAGCTTGGAATTATATCGGTAATCACTTAAACATCAGTATAAAGGATGTTACCGTTCAGGGGCAGACTGCCACAAACATGATTCAGATTGCTGCAGCAACCAATTTTGAGGATGCTGAAATTTATGGTGGAAATGTTGCAGAAACCTTTATGGAATATGGTGCTAGAGGAAAGCTAGTAAACCTATTAGATTACAAGGAGAAGCTACCTGATTTTATGGCATACTTAGACAGCTATCCTTTGATTAAGCAGCAGCTTACGGCTTATGATGGCGGAATATATAATGTTCCTTATGTTGCAGAGTTAGATGAGTTCTCTAAGGTATTCTATGGAAGAAATTCTTGGATTGAGGCCCTATTAGATACGGATTCTGTTCAGTCAGAAACAGAGACCTTAACTGTTTCCTATGATGGATATTGGACTGGAAGCAGAAGCCGGAAAACAACTAACATTGTAGAGCTTCAAAACAATGCTGCCGTAGGTGGAAAGCTTACAGCTCAGGCTGCAAGAGACCAGTTGATTCGCTACATTGATGCCAATTATCCAGATTTAGAAAAAAGAAGTGATTTATATTTAGGAGCTACAGCTGTATATGACATGGATGAGCTGGTGGCATTGTGGCGAGTTATGAAGCTACATCCTAAAACGTTATTCAAGCTAACTACTGGACAGACCGGTAGCTGTGAGATTGTTCCTTTCTTCTTTAGAACAAAAAATCAAAGAGCGGAAATTTTTAAGCTCATCAATTATTTTGGTGGAACTAGAGTATATGGAACAAACACCTATACAGGTCTTTGGTTTGTGGATGAAAGTAACACCCTACAATATAGCTTCTATCAGGATGAGCTTTATGAGGGAATTGATTATTTAAAGGATTTATTTAGTGAGGGTCTAATCAATTCTGACTATGATGATACGAATAATAGTGCGGATTTCCGTTCCATCTTTTATTCCTCAGACTTGAATGTGAATTCTAGTGGCGCTTCCACTGTGAAGCAGCTAGGCTTTATGACCTTTGATTTTATTCCTTCTACAGCAGCCAGCTCTCCAACTGGAGTTGTAAAGGCTATGCTTCCACCAGTGACAACACTAGAGGGAATGCATGATGATAAGTTCTATCATTATATTGAAATTCCTAGAACTGTAATGATTGATGGCTGGGCTATCTCTAAAAATGCTACAGGAGAAAAGCTAGATAAAGCCTTAGAGCTATTCAATTTCTTCTTTACAGAGTTTGGAAGTAATGTTCAAAACTTTGGTATTCCAGGAGTAATGGCAGATTTTGAAAATCAGTATACACTACCAAATGGAAACAAGGTTCCAACCTTGTCAAAATGGATTGTAGACCAAGCTGCCTTTTATACCAATGGAGATGTGGCAACCTTCGGACAGCAGTTTATGGGAATTCGTATGGCGATTGGCTATAAGGCGGATATTGGCTTTGAATATCAGAATATGACACCAGCGGCTCAGGAGGGATATAACCTTTATGAACAATGTGGTGTTCTTACCCTAGGCTATAACAAGCCATCTAAGCTGTTAGAGCTATCTGCCCCTTGTTATTCCTTAACTAGACAGGAGGCCGCAAGACTATCTACTCTATCTATCGGTGATGACCAGCTGAGTATGATATATTTATATATTCGTTCGGATAAAAATAGTGTTTCCTCTGTAAGTCAAATTAAAAAGGCTTATGAGGATGCAAACATATCTGAATATGTCGAAATTTATCGAAACGCGTATGATAGAACAAAAACCTCATAGGAGGAACTCCTGTGAAACGTGGTTTAATTTTAGTTATAGTATTATTTCTTACCGCCTGTACAACCTCTAAAAATCAAGCTTTAGACCACTTGAATGAGGTTGCAGAAGAGATTGAGGTTGCAGAGCTGCTAGAGGAGGATATTTTACTTCCTCAAACAGAAAAATATGGAGTTTTGATTTCTTGGGAGTCTAATCGAGAGGAAATTTTATCTACAGATGGAAAGATATTTCCTACAGAACAGGATGAAGAGGTTATTTTAACTGCGAAGCTCTCCCTTGAAAATCAGGAGATTACAAAAGTATTTCATGTCATAGTTAAGGGAGTAAAAAAGCCTTCAGAAAATATCAACTTTACTGGAGAGTACAAGTATCAAATTGCTGAAGAAAAGGCGGCTTTATTTCCCTATTATAAGGGCCATACCTATGCAGGCCTTTATACAAAGGATGGACAAGAGCATAAGGAGTTTACTCCAAATGAGACAACTGGCTCTACTTTGAGCGTCAAGCTGTTTGGGGCTAAGGCAGATGATGAAGCCTTTGATAATACTCCCGCCTTTCAAAAGGCAATCACTGCCGCTAAGCCAGGAGATGAGGTATTCGTCCCAGCCGGGAAATATTATTTCCATACAGCGGCAATCACTAGTCCGTATTATGCTCATATTTATTTGAAGCCAGGAGTGAACTTGCGAGGAGCAGGAGAAGATAAAGCCATCTTGATATCTAGCTTTCAAAATAAAGAATATGTGGATAAATCCATTGGAAAGAAGACGGCAACCTTAGCCTGTGGAAATGGCTCTAGCTGTACAATTTCCAGCTTAGGATTTACTGCCAATACGGATGATTCCTGTCTACCTCCAGATTACAACGATACGAAGGTCAACAACCCAGAGGGGAACCAGTACGCTCCAGCCTTTGGAATTGTCGTTTACAATACCTCTTTAGCTACATTGACTCAAAATATCTTTATCCATAATGTTCACATTTCCTATTTCCAGTATGATGGGATTCGTCTATATTGCACTAGAAATTGTAAAATTTCTGATTCCATCATTACCAAGGCCACAGATATTGGTGGTGGAGGAGCAGGTTACGGAATTGAGATACGTGGCTATGGGCATGAATATTTTAAATACGTCGATACGAGACTAGATTCCTGTTATAACATCGTGGAAGGAGTACAGGTCATAGGACCTTATATCCGGCATGGAATTATTCTTTCCTATGTAACCCATAACAATTTGTTTTATAACAATCGGGTATTAGACTCTGCAGATGATGCCTTTGATGTTCATGGGCAGGATGAATTTTTAAATGTTTTTAGTAAGAATTATGCATACGGCTCTAGAAGAGGAGCTGGTTTAGGGTTAGGGAATACAGGTTCCTCCCACGATGAAAGTGGGTACGGGAATGTCCTTTACCAAAATGTCTTTGAAAATTGCAAATATGGTGTTACGGTTGCCAGAGGAACACAATATACACAGGTCATCGAAAATACGATTCGTGGCTGTACGTATGGAGTATATATCAACAATGGACCGAATACCTTTCAAAAAAATAATATTACAGAATAGAAAGGGTGAAACAATGAAACGAATACTTTGTTTCTTAATGGGAATTTTAAGCATCTTCATCTTGGCCTCCTGTAATCCTACAGAGGAAGAGAAGCCATCTTCTGTGCTAGATGATAATGGTACAGTGGATGTGGATGAGGATAGCCGAATTGATGCAAGTCTAGATCCAAACTATACAGACGGATTAGACTATGAGTATACGGGAGACTGGGGACACAACAAGGAGTATAAAAAGCCAGGCTTTTACAATCCTGATGGAAGTGTTTTTGCATTACCAAATGAAAATCAATCTACAGGGAACCGAATTAATGTAGTAATGTTTGGTGCCAAAGCAAATGATGAGGATTTTGACAATACGAACGCCGTAAAACAAGCTATTGCTTCTGCAAAGGAAAATGATTACATTTATTTTCCAGCAGGCCGGTATTATTTTTCTTCCAATACCTTAAGCAGTCCTTATTTTTCACATATCTATGTGTATACAAATAATTTAAATATAAAGGGTGCAGGTGCAGATAGTACGTTCTTAGTTTCAAAATTTTCTGCAGAACACAATTTATCCAAGCAAACGGCAACCTTGACAATTATGAATGCTTCTAATGTAACAGTTAGTGATCTTTCTTTTACAGCTGAGGTTCCAGAGGATAAAATGCCTGTGGATTTAAATACAAGCCAGTCCAATGCGGAGGGGAATCAGTATGCGCCTAATACTCAGATTGCAGTATTAAATTCTGATCCAATTGAACCTACAAAAAATGTAGTCATCCGCAATTGTAAAATATCTTATTTCCAGGTAGCTGGTGTTTACCTGAGAAAAACACAAGAGTGTCGAGTAATAGATTGTTCCATTTCTGATGCAACAGATATTGGCGGTGGTGGTGCAGGCTATGGAATTTGTATTGCTGGAAACGGCTTTGAGTCCTTTACGATGGTTGGGTCTACAACAGATTCTAGATACAACTTTGTTGCTCACAACACCTTTACAGGACCATATCTAAGACATGCAATTATTTTATCCTATGTAACCCACAATAATTTAATTTATGACAACACAGTAGATGGATGTCAGGATGAACCATTAGATTTACATGGAGAGGATGAATTCTTAAATGTCATCACCAAGAACAAGGTGAAGAATTTAACTAGGACAGGCATTGGCTTAGGAAATCCAGGCTCTACACATGATGCCACAGGACCAGGAAATATAGTGTATGGAAATGAGGTAGAGAATGCTGCAGGAGGAATCCAAATTTCCTATGGTACGCCAGATACGCAAATTTATAACAACACCTTTAAAAATTTAAAGGATGGTTCTATAGGTATAAATGTTTTATTTGGACCAAATACAGTAATTCGAAACAATCAGGTGGTAGATATTACAGGGGATAGCAAAGGAATTTCCGTTTCCTATTCCTATGTATGGAATGACCCATCCTTAGGAGTTTACAAGCTAGATATTCAAAGTAATACCATCAAGAATTTAAAGACAGCCATGTACTTTGAAGTCTACAAGGAAGGAACTAAAATTAAAAATAATGCGATAGAAAATTGTGAAAATGGAATATTATCTGATAAAGACAGCTTTGTAATGCCAGAGAAATCAAATTATTTTGATCCAGTAGAGGGGACCTTCCTTTACCCTACGCAGGAGGGGAATATCAATCGTGGAAATTATGAAAGCACGATAAATCCTAATGGATATTATTATTTCAAGGGATCTCATGATGAGCCACTTTTGAACCGTGTAATCTTTGAGGAATACACCATTGACCGGTCTGTTTTATCCTCCAGTGAGAAGGTATATTTAAGAATCACTACGACATCAAAGAGTGCAAAACAGCATTTCTTCTTCTGGGCAGCAGAAAATTTAAAATGGGAAGCATCCGAGCTGACCTGGGGAAATGCACCATACATCAATAATCCAACAAACAATGCTTCTCTACCTTGGGATGAGACAGGAGAATATCCTATTTCTGTTTATCCTTATGGTTCTCAAATTTACGACCCTAATAAGGAATGTACTTTAATTACAGATTTAGAATGTGTTGCTGTAAACGAAGCATTTATGACCTATTATATTGATATTACAGATTTTATGAAAAACACATTGAAGTCTGATAATTTCACAATTATCATGACAAATGAAACGATGGATGCTGCTTATTCCAGTGTTAGAAACATGAATGGAAATCCAGAAAATATTTGGCCTTGTTTAATTTTTGCGTAAATGAGGGATATCCAAATGAATCACTTTCCAAAAATAGGAATGGGAACATTCCTATCGAATGGAGAGGCTGCTTATCAAAGTGTACGAACGGCTTTGGAAACAGGCTATCGGTTTATAGATACTGCTGCAGTATATGAAAATGAGAAGGAAGTAGGCAAGGCTATTGCAGACAGTAGGATTGCTAGAAAAGACATTGTCGTTAGTACAAAGCTTTATGCTAAAAAAATTGGATATCAACAGGCCATAGAGGGCTGTAAAAAAAGTTTGGAAAATCTGAATTTAGAGTATGTGGATATTTATTTTATTCACTGGATGCCTAGAAGCTATGAGGATTTGTTAGATACGTGGAGAGGGATGGAATATCTTTATGAAAACGGCTATTGCCGGGCAATTGGTATTTGCAATATCACTTTATATTATTTAGATAAATTACTTCGGGACGCAAAAATTCCGCCTATGTTTTGTCAAATTGAATTTCATCCCTTTTTACAGCAATCCGTATTTATTGAATACTGTAGAAATCACAAAATTACAGTGATAGGCTTTGGATTATTTGCCAAGGGCGCTGTATTTCAAAATGCTTCATTGAAAAGTATTTCAGATTTTTTAGATTGTTCCGTAGCGAATCTGGTCTTATCCTGGGGATTGCAAAGTGGAATTATCCCTTTGGTAAAATCAGTTCACACACAAAGAATCAAGGATAACTATCAAAAAAATATTGAAATTCCAAAGAACTTCATGGAAGAGTTAAAAGAACTAAACGATGGATTGAGGGTTTATCGAGATCCTGAAAACAACCCCTATGTGTAGCTAGCAGCAAAGGAGGAAATTATGAATAAGGCTTTAATAAAAAATGGTATGGTCATTTTAGAGGATCGAATTGAACAGACGGATATTTTAATTGAGGATGGTAAAATAAAAAAGATTGGAAAAATAAAAGAGGATTGTCCTGTGATAGATGCAGGTGGATTGTATGTTTCTCCAGGATTTATAGACATTCACACGCATGGTGGAAATGGATATGATTATATGGCTGGAACTCTAGAGGCCTTTGTAGCCGCTACTACACTCCATATGCAGCATGGAACAACCTCGATTGTTCCAACTACTGTTGCCTCTGATTTAGAATATACGGTTCAGTTTTTGAAAAAATTTGACCAAATTAAGGATAATAAAGAAATTCCAGTTCACTTATTGGGTGTACATCTAGAGGGTCCTTATCTTTCCTTAGCCCAAAAAGGTGCGATACCAGCCCAATATATTAAAAATCCAGAAAAGGAAGAATATTTACGGTTACTTTCGGCGTCACCTAGTATCATTCGTTGGACGATAGCTCCAGAGCTAGAGGGAGCATATGAGCTTGGAGATGAGCTATATAGAAGAGGAATCAATGCCTCCATTGGTCATTCTAGTGCTGAGGATTTCCAGGTTCATCTTGCAGTAGAACACGGATTTAAATCTGTAACTCATATGTATTCTATGACTTCAGGAATTGTGAGAAAAAACTGTTATCGGCATCCAGGTATTAATGAGGCTGCCTATTTAGAGGATGAGCTTTACTTAGAAGCAATTGCGGATGGACACCATTTACCTGATACTCTATTACGGTTGATTTTAAAGAATAAGGGCTATGACAAAGTGATTTTAGTCACAGACTCTATGAGTGCTGCTGGCTTTCAGGATGGCTTGTTTTATTTAGGTAATCCAGAGGACCACCACCAGGTTTTGATTAAAAACGGAGTTGGTTTTATGCCAGATATGTCTAGCTTTGCAGGCTCTGTTGCTTGTACAGATCAGCTGATTCGAACGATGCTTAAGATTGATGTACCTCTAAATGAAGCAGTAAAAATGCTTACCTTAAATCCAGCTAAGCTTCTTCACCTAGATAAGGAAATTGGCTCTTTAAAGGTTGGGAAAAAAGCAGATATTATCTTCTTTAATCAAAGCATTGATATAAAACAGGTATATGTGGATGGTATCCTAAAATATAAGAAATAAAAGAAAGGGAGTTCCTCATGGACTCCCTTTTATAAAGGTCTATTTTTATAAAAACGAATTTCAATTAGCTTTACCTCTAATGCTTGTGTACTAGCAGAAATATCCAAGGTATTATTCTCAATATGACGGTCAAAAAGTATATATTTTGGTGTAGACAATTTTTTCAAGTCAGCCGTTTCATCGATATTTTCAAATTCCAAATTAGACATAGATTCATAAATATCATAGCTAGAACCACTTTCCTGAGTGATTCTTGAAACTTTGATTTTGGCATGGATATAGTTAATATTTTCAAAATGAAAGGAATATTTTCTTGTTTTATTCATTTGAAAGGGTTCGTATCTAGAATGGCTTTGGAGAGAAAAGTATTCGCCATCAGCAAATAAATCACTATAGTGAAGATAATTATAGATAATGATTTTAATTGTTTCCTTTCCTCTAGTAACATAGTATCCATCTCCAGCCTCTATTACGGTGTCATCCAAACGAGAAAGAAATTTTAAGGCAGAGTATTGAGCCTTACAAATGCCATTGTAGGTGAAAAGACCAGAACCTCCATGATAGGTTTGATTTGGAAGCTGAGTTTGATCAATAAAATCGGTCAATCCCCACTTGGTAAAGGAATCTAAACTATCCATATTCTCTAAAATATTTTTAGTAAAGTAGCAGCTTGCGTAAATGGTATCATTGATTAAGTTTCTTTGATTTGTTGTGATATTCCATTCACTTAAATAAACTGTATTCCCCTTATAGAATTTAGAATCTTTAATTTTTTTAATATAGTCCTTTAAATTGTCAGGATTTTTATTTAGTTTTTCTATTTTTTTTCCAGTAATGAAAAAATCAAAATCATTGGAATAATAGGTTACATTTAAAAAATCAGGATAACAGCCCATCTGTTGTGTATATTTTAGGAAACGTTTATCCCAATCCATCGCCCAAGAAGCAAAGGGGATAAGATTAGGAGTTCCCACCATGAATTTAGGGGATATTTCCTTAATGGTTTCAAAAGTTTTTCTGAAAAATTCAAAAAATAAATCATCAGATTTGAATCCAAAGGCGTGTACAGAGCTATCTGGTTCATGCCATATGGTAATTGGCCAAGATAATACCTCATCAATTCCATATTTTTGAATCATATGAGTAAGAAAGGAATGAACTAATATAAGCCAATCCTCCATATTTTCAGGCTCAGAAGCGATAAATTTAGATTCAAATACAATTTTATTTTTATCCTTTGCCATATCTCTAGGCATATAGGAAAGCTGAATAAAGGGTTTTAAATTTATAGATTTTATATAATCGAAGATCTGATCAATAAACACAAAGGATATTGATTTTTCACCATTGATAAATTTTCGATATACATGAAGCTCATCTGAAAATAATCCTTGGAATTTTATCATTTTAAACCCAATCTCCCTTTGAGCCTGTTCCAACATAAATCTTACGTTTTGTCTTAATAAATCACTAGCTTTATTTACTCCAATCATATTTAAAAAGGTCTTTTCTATCTTTTCGCCTTTCTGTTCAAAATCTATACTTATTTCCATATTTTGATCAATTTTAGAGGTGATTTCCTCTAATTTGCAAATTTTATTTTTATATAAAATGTCTAGGTAATGATTTACCTCCTTTATAGAAAAAGAAGTTCTTTGAGGAATTTCGTCTTGATTTTTATTTTTTCTAAATTCTGATGGAGTCATATGATAGAGGTTTTTAAAAGCTCGAATGTAGCTTCTATAGTCATTAAATCCTGAAAGAGAGGCAATGTCTTCTAATGTAATATCTGAATTATGAAGAAGATGAAAGTTCTTATTGATTCTAAGGGTATCTAAATAGGTTAAGTAATTTTGATTCATTTGCTTGTTGAAGAAAGCAGAAAAATATTGAGGAGTATATCCAAAATGAGATGCCATATCGTTTAATGATGGTGCTTCTTTATAATTTTTATCTATATAATTTAAAATTTCTTTTAATTTTAAAAGATGCTTTTGGCTTACAGACTTGTTAACGTTAGATTTTACTTTAAACTGGTTCATCAGGGAAAATAGTAACTGATATGCCAAGGATTTATTTATATAGCTTACATTCTCATTTTGCATTGTATTAACTTGAATTAAAGAAAAAATAACAGCCTTTATGACTCCATATTTCTCTTTGTCTAAATCATTAGTAGAATTTAATTCAAATAGCAATTTTTCGATTTCAGAAGAAGTAAAGTCAAATTTTAAAAAGTCTATTTCTATCTCTAAATAAGCAATTTCCTTTTCTGTAAATATATCATAAATGTTCCAAGGATTAATCAGTACAATTTCGTCAGATGATAAGGTATATGTCTGATGTTGAATGGTAAAAGTGGCAGAACCTTCCAAAATATACAGTATCTTTACTTTGGTATGCCAATCGCTTTCTTGATTTGTTACCTTTTTCAGGGAGATATTGATGGGGAAGTCTGAAGGGAATTTAATAAAATTGTAATTAAGTAACATATTCTCATTATACTTTATTTCAATTCATTAGTAAATAAACTTTTGCAATATATTAAGATTTTTAGGATTTTTGAAAATTAATGAAAACGATTTACTTAATAATTTTTTGTAAAAAACACCTTAAAAACCTGCATTAAGTTACCTATTCAATCTTGATAAAATGAAAATAGATATAGAAAGATGGTGTGAAAATGAATAAACCAATTTTTACTGCGACGCACATCGTAAAACGGTTTGGTCCTACCATAGCTCTAAATGATGTTGACATATCTGTATATCCTGGGGAAATACGAGGATTTATAGGTGAAAATGGTAGTGGAAAATCAACGATGAGTCAAATTATGACTGGGATTTACTTTAGAAATAGCGGGTCTATGGTTTTTAAGGAGGAGCCTTGGGAACCTAAATCAATGATGGATGCTTTAAGCAGAGGAATAGGAATCGCTGTTCAAGAGAATGGTACCATATCAGGTTGTAGTGTGGCTGAAAATATATTTCTATGTGAACTAGACCAATTCAGTGGAATTCACTACTTTGAAACAGAACGTATTATCTCTTTTTCTAAATATTTTGATATTGATTTGAAGGTCATTTCAAACGAAGTGGAAACCGCAGTTTCAAAATACAAGGGAAAATCTCCCACTAGTGCGGAGTTGCAGCAAATATTCCATAGAATTAAAGCTTGTAAGTTAGAAGCTTTAAAGGAGTATGAGCAAAAAAAATCTCTTTATATTTCTCAAGAAAATAAAGCATATGAAGAAGCGTTAGACAAGCTAATAGCGGAATTTAATCTGCAAAGTAAAGAAGTCTTTGAAAAAATCAAAAGCTCTAATGATTCAGAAACGTTCAAAGAAAAGAAATATAAATATGAACTAAGTTTGATAAAGAAAAGCTATTTAAAACGTAAAAACGTTCTTGATTTGAATCATCAATTAAATCTTCAGGCTATACATCAGGATGCTAAAGCGATTAAAAATACAGTACATAATGCATGCAATAAGATAAAAGAATTATCTGATAAAAAAGGAATAGTTCAGGTAAAACAATTTTTTTTAAAACTAATTTTTGGTAAGGTTGTGAATCAGGCTAAGCTCAATCGTCATGCAACACAAATATTAGCAAATATTGGGGTCCATTCCATTAGACCTGAGCTTCCAATGGGTGTTTATGATATCCAGAGTAGAAAGTTAGTAGAGATTGCTAAAATTCTTGCCAAAGACCCTGACATTTTTATTGTAGATGAAACGACCACCGCATTATCAGAGGATGGAAGACAAATTCTTTATAAAAAGATGAATGATTTAAAGGCTGAGGGGAAGGCTGTATTGTTTATCTCTCATGATTTAGATGAGATTATGGAAAAATGCGATACCTTGACAGTATTAAGAGATGGTTCTATTGTTGCAAATTTAACAAAGGAAGAATTTGATGCCAACTTAATTAAAAAATATATGATTGGTCGAGAACTAAAGGGGGATTATTATCGTGCAGATTTTATCCCTTCCAAGAAAGAATCAGTTTTACTTAGGGCAAATCATGTTCATCTGGCAAATCGTTTGACGGATATCAATTTAGATTTACATGCTGGCGAAATTGTCGGGGTTGGTGGTCTATCAGATTGTGGTATGCATGATTTGGGAAAAGTTCTTTTTGGCGCTTATCACCCTACAGAGGGGGCCGTCTATACTGGGGAACAGTTAGATATTTTAGTTAAAAATGAATATATCGCTATGCAGAATAAGATAGGCTATCTTCCTAAGGATAGAGATGTAGAAGCACTAGCCTTAAATGATTCCATCTACAATAACATTGCAATTGCATCTATCAACAACATTAGAAAAATGAAATTTCTAGTTTCTAAAAAAGAAGAAAGAGAAATAGTCAAAAAACAAGTAGACTTCTTACAAATTAAATGTAACTCCAGCAACGATTTGGTTCGAACGCTTTCAGGAGGGAATAAACAAAAAGTTTCCTTGGGAAAATGGTTAGGTAACGATTCTAAAATCTTAATTTTAGATTGTCCGACCAGGGGTGTGGATATTGGAGTTAAGCAGTTTATTTATCAGTTGATGATTCAATTGAAGCATGAAGGCTATGCCATTCTTATGATATCAGAAGAACTTCCAGAATTAATTGGAATGTCAGACCGGCTATTGATTATGAAAAATGGTCGAATCGAAAAGGAGTTCCTTAGAAGTGAAGACTTAAAACAGGAACAAATTGTTGATTTTATGCTTTAGAAAGGTGTTGGTATTACGATGAATTTAACGGGTATATCTAATGAATTAAGTTTTAGTGAAGAAGTTTTATCTAGTGCTAATGCCTTAATAGAGCTTAGGAAAGATGGCTTATTAAAAATTAATTCTATCCATAAGAAAATAAAAAAACTGAATAAAAAGAAGCAGGCTCAGCAGCTAGAGGAATACAAAAGAGAACTGACAGCTGCTAAGACGACACAGGCTTCTATACAGAAACAGGATGATGCAATCCATATTCCAGCTTTAAAAAAATTAAAAGAAGAATATAAGAATCTTCAGAAAATAGTCAAGAAAGAAGTTAGCAATTTAATAAAAAAAACAAAGCAAAAATATTCCGATTTAACTACAGATATTGAAAATGAATTTCAAAGTCAACGTAATGCATTAGAGGTGGAAAAAAACACCTTAGACTTTTCGAAAAAGGAAGATAAGGTACTTTATAAGGAGAAATTGAACGGAATTGTCATTAAAAGAAAGAGAGCATTAAAATCTTTGACTAAAGAAAGATTACAAGAAGAAATAGATTGTAAAAAGGCTTTGTTAGAGCTTAGAAATTCTTATGTGGAGTTGTATAGAACAATTGAGGGAAGAAATAATTTATTCCTTGATTTGGGAACCCAAAGGATAGAGGCTGTATGTTCTACATCCTTTGAAAAAACTATGAAGGATCGTAATTTCTGGCTTTCTAAAATTTCTTTATTCTGTTTTTTAGCTCTAGTACTAATTTATATCATAGTATGTGCAATTGGTGGCATTAAAATTGAGTATCAAAAAATATTAGAGGGAAGTTCAATTATTATTGCTGTAGCGTTGGGTGGCGTATTCATCTATTCTATGAGAAGCTTTGATATGTCCTTGGGTGGAGGTACAGCACTGGCTGCCTGCTTAGGAGCGATGATGTGGAATCAAACTCACAACATTTTTGTAGTGCTTTTGGTTGGTGTAGTTGTTGGTGTGGTTGTAGAACTGATTAACTCTACGTTAGCGAGCTTATTGAAACTACCAGTTATGGTTACAACCCTTGCGATGAGTAGTGTTTTAAGCGCAATACTAACAAATATTTTAGAAAATACAGCGACTCAAACTGTGAAGGTGACAGGGATAAAGGAGTTGGATAATTTCTGGTTTTATTTCCTTGTAATCCTAGTTTTATTTATAGTCACAGCTTTTATTTTTAGATCTACACCGGTTGGTAGAAGAAATAAGATGATTGGTGCGAATAGTACCTCTTCTAGATATAGCGGTGTTAACATAACGAAACAGGGATTAATTACATTTTTGATCGCTGGTATATGTGTGGGTGTTGGTGGAATGCTTTATATTGTTCGTTCTAGAACAGTATCTATGAGTTCCTGCTCCACTATTGGACTGGATGTAATTTTAGCTATTGTATTTGGTGGAATGCAAACGACAGGTGGACCTAAGTCAAAAATCAGTGCGGCAATATTAGGAGGTCTTACAGCAAGCTTAATTAGTTATTTATTGATTGCAGTTGGTCGTGTATCTGGATTTAGTGAAATTACGAATTATGAGTCTTTTGTAAAGGGCGTCTTATTCTTAGGAATTGTTTCTGTAAATACAATTGGTAATCGGACAAACCGATTACCAGCAATAGAGATGTTATGGTAGGTGATTTATATGGAATTGAAAATATTAAAAAAGAAAAAATATATTGCTCCCAAACATAAAAAAACGTTAAAGGATGCATTTTTCACCATATTATTTCCAATCATAGGAATTCTATTCTTGGTTTTTGGAAGCCTTTCTTCAGGCTCAGCAATTATTGGCGATTCTATCATAGTAAACAATTTATTAATCACAATGATTACAGTATTGATTGCTTGTTTTGCACTTAATACCAATATGAATAGCGGACGTATGGATTTCTCGTTAGGTGCTGTAGGAATTTTGGCTGCCGTATTAGCGTGGAATACATTACCAAATAAAACAATGCAAAATTTTGCTTTAGTCTATTTGCTTCTATGTGTTGTGTATGGAATTATTTTAGGTCTTGTAAGTGGATTAATCTTTGTCTTTTTAAAAATTCCAGCTATTGTCGTATCCTTAGGTGTTTGTTTAATTTATGAGGGATTTGCTTATGTCATTACAAATGGAAAAGGCTCTGTAGATATTCCAGGCAGTATTGCGCCTGACTTGTATCCAATGATTACAAATCCTTGGTTTATGACGATTATTGTTGTAGGAATATGTATCTTTATGCTGATCACCTTAAGGGATTCCAAGTTTGGCCATGATAAGCTTTCCATTCTTTATGGGCAAAAGGTAGCAGTAGATACAGGTGTAAATGAAATTAAAAATGCCTTAATATGCTATGCGCTTGCAGGAGCATTAATTGCTGTATATACCTATATCTTTTCAATTAATCAATCAAAAATTACAGTTTCTACAAACTTAGGAACTGCAATGGCGGTCATGCAAAACTTCCTTCCAATTTTCTTAGGAGGTTTGATTGCTAAGCACTCCAATGAAGTGGTTGGACTTGTTTTAGGTGTATTCAGTGTAACACTTTTTAAAGAAGGCTTAGCTAGATTTGGTGTGGATATAAGCACTATCTCTTTAATCGTTTCGTTCTTAATTTTTGCAGTCTTAACGTATATGGTGAACTGGACACGTTGGACTACAGCAATTAAAAATAAGATTAAGAATTACAAAATAGAAAAATACGAAAAAGAAAAATAGGAGGAAAGAAAATGAAAAAATTCGTGTTTGGTGCAGCAGCTCTTACCTTGACCTTAGGTCTTGCAAGCTGTAATGGAGATTCAACTCCAGGAGGAAAAGTTATTGAAGAAGGAGGAAAAGTAGGATTCATCTTACCAGGCACAGAAGGTGGAGAAACCAAAGCTTTTAAGGAGCATTGGCAGGCATTGGCTAAGGAATATGGTGTAGAAGTAGTCTATGAAAATTTCCAGGGTCAGGATCCAACCTACTACAAAACCTGTGCAGAAAAGCTAGTAGCAGCAGGATGTGATGCTATCATTTGTAACTTTGAAATGGATGGTAAGGATAGCGTATTAGAATATTGTGTCGATGAAGAAATTTATATTGCTTATAGTGGATCAACTGTAACTGATGAGGTTTTTGATGAATATAAGGATAGTCCTTATTTCATTGGACAGATTGCTCCATCTCCTGCAGAAGAACAAAAGCAGGCTTATGAGATGACGAAGTACTTTATTAATTTATATTGGGGAACAAATAAGGTTGATTTACCTGTGGGAACTACGGACAAGCTTGCAGTTTGGCCAGTAGATTATCATGGTTTATCCTTAGCTCACCAGATGACCTATCGTTGGAAGGGAATTAAACAAGCATTAGAAGAGTTTGGAGCAACCATCAAGGGCGATACGGATGCTGATGCAGCAAAATGGACCATTGAATACTCTGACACTTCCGTTTTAAAGGATAAGGTCTTATTAATGGCGAACAATTTGGCAGATATGAATGGTTTAATTAAGCAATGTACAGGTGTCTTTATGCAAAAGCCAGCTGCAATGGTTACGACATGTAATGGTAATTATTTAATTAATATGTTTGCAACCTATGGTGTATTAGGTCAACCTACTCGTTTTGGTACAATTGATGCGTTTGTTTCTGATTATGATAAATGGTATGTTGCGGATGAAACTGCAGAAAAGCCTGCATTTAAAGTTGCACATGATCCATATCTAGTTGGTAAGTTCGCAGCTATCAATGAGGCTGTATTAGCTACAACGGTAAAAGCTATGCGTGGTGAGGCTATTAGAGATAATAAAAATGCAGTTAAAATTGTTCAAAAATATTGGACAGCTACAGATAAGGCAACTTTCGATAAAGCTTGTAAGGCATCTAGTGGGTTTACATTTGGTAAAAAAACTTTCGATGATATCACTTCAGTAAGTGCATTACAAAAATTATTTGATGATGCAACATTAGACGCAATTTCATCAAAAGTTAAATAATAATGAAAGAATATTGCAGGGAGAGGATTTCCTCTCCTTGCAGAGTTTCTTGTTTTTGTCATTCCTAAGGATTTAATGTTTTTAAATGTTTATGAATGATAAAAAAGAAAAGGTGGGAAAAACTATGGCGAGATATTTATTAGAATTTCAATCAAGCGCTCTTTACAGGAATACAGAGGTTATTGTTTATATTCCGACAATGAATCTGCAGGAAACCATTCAAAATAAGAGTAAAACGCCTTACCAGGATGAAGTAAAACAATATCCGCTACTAATCTTATTGTCTGGCTTTGGCTCAGCTAAAACAGCTTGGGAACAAAGAAGCAATATTGAACAGCTTGCGGATCAGTACAAAATTGCCCTGTGTATGGTAGGATGTGAAAATAAATGGTATGTCAACTATTCTCCTGTAGATAGATGGGCAGATTTTATTAATGAGGAACTGCCGGATTTTCTATATGGAAATTTTAGTTCTTTAGCAAATACAATGCCAAGATACATCGCAGGATGCTCAATGGGTGGCTATGGAGCCTTGAGAAATTATTTAGAGCATATGGATATATATCAAGGCTGTTGTGCTCTTTCTCCTGCTACTCGTGCAGATAACGATTTAGAAAATATATTAAATCTTAAAACCTTAAAGAATCTTTTTATAGAGACAAAAGATAAAAAGAAGTCCATTTACCTATCCATTGGAGATAAAGATTTTATTTACAACCAGTCCTTAGAATTTGATGCATATATCAAAGAAATTTGTGAGGATGTATCTTATAAGATAGTAGAAGGTTATGGACATACCTGGGATTTATGGAATAGAGAAATAGAAGAGTTTTTCAAACTACATTTTGCGAAATAGAGGAAAAAGAAATGAAATTATTAGAGCCAATTCAAATAGGAAATATTGAATTAAAGAACAGAGTAATGTTTCCACCATTAACGACAGGATATGAGGAAAAGGATGGATCCATTGGGGAGCAATCTCTAAATTTTTATAAAAGATTGGCTGAAGGAGGGGTTGGTTACATTGTAATAGGCGATGTTGTCCCTATTCCTACGTTTTCTCCTACTCCAAAGCTATATTTAGACACTCATGTGGCTGCCTTTAAGCGCTTGGCGGATGAATTACATGCTTTTGATTGTAAATTGGGATTACAAATTTTTCATCCTGAATATGATGCAGAAGCCTTAATGCAGATGTTTAAGGAGAATAGACCAAAAGAGGAAATTTTTGGAAAACTTCACTATGATATGTTGCATTTTATTAATGAGGCGACGGAAGAACAGTTAAAGAAAATTTTAGATAAAATAACGGCATGCATTTATCGTGCCATCGAGGCTGGAGTAGATGTGATTGAGGTGCATGGTGATCGTCTTGTAGGTTCCCTATGCTCTACAATTTTAAATAAAAGAACAGACAAATATGGTGGTTCATTTGAAAATAGAATTCGTTTTGCGTTAGAGGTGGTTGAGGCAATTCATAAGGCGTCTAGTCAAATTACGATTGAGTATAAGCTTCCAATTGTTACAAAACGTCCAGATGGCACCTTTCAGGGTAAGGGAGGTTTAGTATTAGAGGAGGCTATAGAGCTTGCAAAAATTTTAGAACAACATGGAGTGCACGCCTTGCATATAGCTCAAGCAAATCATACAGGCAATATGAATGACACAATTCCGGCGATGGGAACTAGAGAGTATGCTTTTATGAGAAAAGAATGTAAAGCAATTAAATCAGTCGTTTCTATTCCAGTGTCTACTGTCGGAAGAATTATTGATGTTGATATGGCAGAGGATTTACTTCAAGAAGAAATATGTGATTATGTTGGCTTTGGAAGACCACTCCTTGCAGATCCAGATATGGTGAATAAAACTATTGCTTCTAAGAAACACTTAATACGTAAATGTATTATGTGTAACAAGGGTTGTACAGATGCTATCCAAAATAGAAGATTTTTATCCTGTGTTTTAAATGCGGAGAATGGCTATGAATATAAAAGAAGTATTACTCCCGCTCGTGAGATTCACAAGGTAGCGATTGTAGGAGCTGGAATTGCGGGTCTAGAGGCTGCTAGAGTTGCAACCTTAAAGGGGCATAAGGTGATAGTTTTTGAAAAAAGTAACCAATTATTTGGACAAATAAATATAGCTGCTGTTCCACCTAGAAAGGATGAAATGTTACGTATCTGTGAATACTACAAGGAAGTGATTCAGGATTTGAATATTGAAATTCGCTATAATGAAGAATTTACAAAAGAACTAGCGGAAGGATTTGAGGATATACTTGTGGCTGTAGGTGCTCAGAATGCTCATCCTCCAATTCCTGGAATCGAATATACCATAGATGCATGGGATGTACTTGCAGGTAAGGAGGTTCCAAATAAAAACATTGTCATTGCGGGTGGGGGACTTGTTGGTGTTGAAACTTCTGAATATCTAGCTCAAAAAGGATATCAAATTACAATATTAGAAATGGCAGATAAAATTGCGAGAGAAGAATCCAACACTATAATGCCTACTATTTTAGAAGAATTTAAAAAATATAATGTTCAGATATTAACGAACTATAAAATTAATGAATTTAAAAAAGACAGGGTAATTTGTGAAAATTTAAATCAAAATATTATTGTTGAAGTTCCATTTGCTAACTGCATTAATGCTCTTGCATCTAAGAAAAACAAATTAGATTTGAGTGGTGTTAAGGCGGATATCTCCTATATTGGAGATTGCTTAGAAGGTGCTAATTGTAATATAGAAAATGCGACAAAAACAGCATATGATGCAGCAAATAAAATTGGAATGTAAGGAGGGAAGCGTAATATGAAAATGACATTTCGTTGGTATGGTTACAACGATAAAAATAAATTAGAATACATTAGACAGATTCCTGGAATGACTGGTGTGGTAACGGCTCTATACTCTGTTCCTGTGGGGGAAGTATGGCCAGAACAGGAAATAAAAGAATTAAGAGATTATATCGTTTCCCATGGATTAGAAATGGAAGTTATTGAATCTGTTCCCGTTTCTGAGGATATCAAGCTCAGAAGGGGAGATTATGAACGTCATATTGAAAATTTTAAAGAGAATATTCGACTTCTTGCTAAATATGGTGTCAAATGTATCTGCTACAACTTTATGCCAGTATTTGATTGGACGAGAAGCCAACTGAATCATAAGCTTGAGGATGGCAGTGAAGCATTAGTATACTATAAGGAGGATGTAGATAAGCTAGACCCAACTAAGCTAGCTCTACCAGGCTGGGATTCCTCTTATCAGCCAGAAGAGGTTAAAGAATTGATCTCAGCTTATCAAAGCTTAAAGGAAGAGGGCTTATGGGAGAATTTAAAACTATTTTTAGAAGAGATAATCCCAGTTGCTGAAGCGTGTGATGTCCTAATGGCCATTCATCCAGATGATCCTGCTTGGCCAATTTTTGGAATTCCAAGAATTATGACTTGCGAGGAAAATATAGACCGTTTCTTAAAGCTGGTGGATAACCACTATAATGGATTGACCTTATGCTCAGGCTCTTTGGGTACTAGAAAAGATAATGATATGGTCAAGCTAGTAAAAAAATATACTGCAATGGACCGCATTCATTTTGCACATATCCGGAATATAAAGCTAGTTGGAGAAGAATCCTTTGAGGAATCTGCGCATTATTCTAAATGTGGTTCCTTAGATATGGTTGGAATGATAAAGGCTTATCATGATGCAGGGTATAACAAATATGTTCGCCCTGACCATGGAAGAATGATTTGGGATGAGGATGCAAAGCCAGGATATGGGCTATATGATAGAGCATTGGGTGCTATGTATATTACGGCAATTTGGGAAACATTAGACAAACTGGATAAGTAGGTGATGGCTTTTGAAATTTAATTATGAAAATAGAAAGGATAGTCATGAAAAAATAAAAAAGTCTAAATATGATATTGGTTTAATGAAAAAAAATACTTTTGAACATCCCATCTGGTTACATTTTGGAGCAGGAAATATTTTTAGAGGCTATATTGCAAGACTTCAGGATGAACTATTAAATCAAGGTTTAACGAATCAAGGTATTATTGCTGCCGAAACATTCGATGAGGAAATTATAGATAAAATTTATAAGCCTCATGACAATCTCGTTCTATTAGCTACGCTTTATGCCAATAAAGAGCCAGAGTTTCGTGAAATTGCCTCCATTGCTGAAGGATTAAAGGCCTCCAATATGACTCGACTAGAACAAATCATCACAAATCCTAGCTTACAAATGATATCCTTTACGATAACAGAAAAAGGGTATAATTTATATGACTTAAATGGAAACTATTTAGATATTGTTATGAAAGATATAGACTTTGGACCTGAAAAGTCTAAGCATGCGATGAGTATAGCTACGGCATTGTTATTTAAAAGGTTCTTAAAAGGAGCAATGCCATTAGCTGTGGTTAGTATGGACAATTGTTCTCACAATGGAGAAAAATTAAAAAATTCTGTTAGGACAATCGCCAAGGAATGGCATATGAAAAATTATGTTTGTGAGGAATTTATTGGCTATTTAGAGGATGAAACAAGAATTGCGTTTCCTTGGAGCATGATAGATAAAATCACTCCAAGACCTGCAGAAGAGATTGCAGAACACCTGCATACCTTAGGGTTTGAGGATATGTCTCCCATCACCACCTCTAAAAAAACCTACATTGCGCCCTTTGTAAATGCTGAGGATTGTGAATATTTAGTGATAGAGGATAAATTCCCAAATGGACGACCACCATTAGAGAAAGCAGGGGTTTATTTTACAAATAGAGAAACTGTAAATCAAGTTGAAACAATGAAGGTTACTACCTGCTTAAATCCTTTACATACAGCCTTAGCTGTTTTTGGCTGTTTATTAGGCTACACCTCTATTGCAGAGGAAATGAGAAATCCTTTCTTAAAAAAGTTGGTTGAAGGAATTGGAGAAGAAGGGATGAGGGTTGTGGTAGATCCAATAATTATTGACCCTAAACAATTTTTAAAAGAGGTTTTGACAAAGCGGTTACCTAATCCATCCATTCCTGATACACCACAGCGGATTGCGACTGACACATCACAAAAGATACCTGTTAGATATGGAGAAACCATAAAATCTTATTTAAAGCATCCAGAGGTATCTTTAGACCAATTAAAATATATTCCATTGGCGATTGCGGGCTGGTGTCGCTATCTTTTAGGTAAGGATGATTCTTTTGAGGATTTTCAAAGAAGCTCTGACCCAATGCTTGAGGATTTAACTCATATTCTTAAAGAGGTTATAAGAACTATGGAATATCATGGTGAATTAAAGGTGATTTTAAGTAATGAAAAGATATTTGGATTAGATTTATCAAATACCTCTTTATTTCCTATCATAGAAAACTATTTTATTCTTATGCTATCTAAGGGCTCAGTTCTAAAGGTTCTTGAACAGAGTCTTTCAGATACTTCATCTTCCCTTTTAAAATAGGAAAGCGAAAAGCTTTTCTATTTTTTTAGGTTCTATCCAAAATGAGATAGGT
>JAAGKN010000050.1_pt1 | contig 152700 bp, 125 predicted proteins | sample 6206371 | NCBI WGS metagenome assembly JAAGKN01 (sample SAMN11533720, study PRJNA540317) | gut metagenome | isolation source: fecal pellets from male and female animal of same cohort | host: Peromyscus leucopus | place: USA:CA | collected 2017
TTATAATGGATTATACATTTGGCTCCACGGAGCCGTTGACTCGTTATTAAAAAATAACCGAAGTATTGATATTACAGTATTAAATAAATATATTAATCAAGTGTAACATCCTATGGATAAATCAGATTTTTATTTAGTGCGTAAGGTGACATACGTAGGGCTTTGGGTGAACTTGGTGCTTGTCGCTGCAAAGCTATTTTTCGGATATTGGGGAAACAGTGATGCTCTCGTGGCTGACGGATACCACTCGGTCAGCGACTTTATCACTGATTTTATTGTTATTGCATTTGTGTCAGCCTCTTACAAAAAAGCGGACAAGGCTCATCCCTATGGTCATGGCAAATTTGAAACTATTGCCACTGTACTTATCAGTATAGTGCTCCTTGGAGTAGGAATCTATATAGGATATGAGGGCATAGCCTCACTAATAAAGGCTCTAAATGGCGAAACACTACCTCGCCCCGATATATGGACACTCTATGTGGCCGCTTTCTCAATACTTGCCAAGGAATTCTGTTATCGTTACACGCTGCATTACGCCATGCGTCTTGAATCTTCTGCGCTGAAAGCCAATGCCTGGCACCACCGAAGCGATGCCATTTCATCTGTGGCCACTCTCGTGGGAGTCTCTTTTGCCCTTTTTATGGGCGAGCGGTGGCGCATCATGGATCCCATCGCCTCCATCGTTATTGCCTTCATGATAATCATTCCGGCTGTGAAAATAGCCATGCCATCAGTAGACGAACTGCTTGAGACATCATTGCCAGAAAAGACTATCAAGCAAATGCTTGAATTGATAAGGTCAGTCAAGGGAGTGCGTAAAGTGCATAATCTTAGGTCAAGGCGCAATGGACATTCCTGCCTTGTGGATGTGAATATTCATGTGGATCCCAACATTACAGTGCGTCAAGGCCACGCAATCGCTACCGAGGTAGAGCAAAAGCTGCACAAGGCGTTTGGCTCAGATATGATAATATATGTGCATATAGAGCCTCAAGAATGATTCCTTGATATTGGTATGGTACATTCACACACACCTCAATTGACGGCTTATACGTCAGATTAGAATACATAATGATAATAAGAGTGACTGCGCATATAAAAAAACATATCCGTTATTACTTTAATAGACGGAGACTGAAGGACACGAATATTAACTACTCTATATAGATTTAAGAATATGATAAAGGAAATTTTGGCGGTATTTTTAGGCGGCGGAATAGGCAGCGTATTGCGCTATGTAGTCCAGTTTATAATACATGAGCGTATCACATACTACCACTTCCCATGGTCCACATTTGTCGTAAACATTGCAGGAAGCTTTTTAATAGGCCTTTTTTACACAATTTCCGCAAAATTCGCAGTGTCAGACGAGGTGAGAATCTTTCTTACCGCCGGACTGTGTGGAGGATTCACCACCTTTTCCACGTTCTCTAACGATACTCTTCTGATGATACGCCAAGGTGATGGATGGGGTAGCATGATATACATAATGTTAAGTGTGGTATTAGGAATAACCGCATGTTTTCTCGGATGCAGCTTGATAAATCATATACAAAAATAAACTGAGAAAAACACTATTAAGGTGAAACTTTTGGCAAAGAGTCGGAGTCTAAAAGGCATAACATTATTAACAAACCAAATGACTTTAGAAATTCCAGTTTATCCGCCAATTCGGTTGCCTTTGAGGCTTAGGGCAAGATTTAAGCTCCGGCGCATAATGCGGTTTGCGGCATCAATGGCTTTTGATTCGCCTAACGAAGAGATCTTGCTTGAGCAAAAATTCAATGAAATCATTCTGCGGGAGAGTTCCACAATATCAAAAATATGCTTCTCATATTCCGGCTCAGTCTCCGAATTTGATGATTTAAGACAAGACGCTCTTATAAATATATGGAGAGGACTGCAAAACTTCAGAGGAGACGCCACACTAAAGACTTGGATTTACAGGATAACTGTAAACTCATGCCTCTCCACCATACGTAAGCATTCAAGACACCGCCATGAGAGCATAGACAGCCTTTATGGCATGATAGATTGCGACGATACCGACAAGGATGAAATCGAGCAATTACACCGCATAATATCCACACTTGGTGCTCAAGAAAGAGCAATCATTATGATGTGGCTTGATGAGATGAGCTACGATGAGATAGCTGTTGCGGCAGGGCTCAACAGAAACACCGTGGCCACCCGAATACACAGAATCAAAGAGAAAATAGCCAAACAATATAATAAGGAGGTATAATTATGAAATCAGATAATGTAAATATTGACCAATTGAGAAAAGCCTGGATGGCTATGGGAGAAAGCCTGGGTATGCAGGTGGCTCCGGAAAATAATCCGGTAATTTTGCGTAAGAAAAAGACTGCACTTGACCGACTGCGCGATAAATATCGCGTGTTTTGGATCTTGGCTCTTACAATGGCTTTTGTATCATTCGTGACATTTTCGAGAGGTCTTGGAATAGAAGGTAAGCTCGGCCTATATCTCGGCTTAGCATATTCTGTGTACTTCCTCATTTCCTTTGCTATGGATTATTGGCTGTGGATGGGCGTTAATTCAATTGATCCCATAAATTCGCCCATATCTGACGTGGCCATGAGAGCCATATATTATAAGAGAAAACACCTGCAGTTTATGAGCGTGATTATACCGATGGGCATAGCTGTGCTCGGATTTACCGGATATGTATTCTCAGCCGATATATATTTTCTTGACGGCATGATTGCGGGAGCAGTGTGTGGTGGGGTTATAGGCATCAGACAATTCCGCAAGTTTATGGCTTGCTATAACGATCTGTCGGAGTAGAGGAGCGCATAAGAAAACGCCATAAAGTTTTCGTAAGATAAAAAATAGTGCTAAATTTGCAAAATAATTTGATCTTGCGCTATGTTAGAAATAAAATCTCTTGAAAATTATGACATAAATTATCTTGTGGATGTCTTTCTGGAGGCATTTTCAGACTACACCACAAGTTTCACCCGAGGGCAAATGCTCTCTAATTTACGCCGGCGCGGATTTAAGGCTGAATACTCGTATGGAGTGTTTGATAATGACAGACTGGTATCTTTCGTGTTCAATGGTGTGCGGGTATATGCGGACAGGCTCACAGCTTATGACACCGGCACCGGCACTTTGAAGGAATACAGAAGGAAAGGTCTGACCAATCGACTTCTGCAGCATGCAGAGCGAGGACTGCGAGAATCCGGCGTAGAAGGATATTTGCTTGAAGTGCTGTGCGACAACGCACCAGCGGTGTCACTGTACAAAAAGATGGGATTCGAGACTGTTAGGACATTCACATGTCTCAGACAGTCAGTGGCAGATGTTTCTATCCCATGTGTTTGTTCGGAAGAGGTGTCGATAAAAAAGTTGGCACCTTCAGACATAGCGCAAAATTTTGATAGCTTTTGCGATGAATGTACTTCTTGGCAGAATAGTATAGAATCTATGATAGCAGATGAAGACACTATTGATGGCTTCGGTGCAATTGTAGACGGAGAGACAGTGGGCTACATAGCAGGAGATACGGCGCAAGGAGATATCATGGGTATAGCTGTGAGGCTCGATATGCGAAGACGCGGCATAGGCATCTTGCTCCTAAAGACATTTCTTGAGACAAATAAGACCTCTCACATAAAGGTGCTAAATATTGACAACAGATGCACTTCACTGCTTAATTTCTTAAGCAATAGAAATATACCTGTGTCAGTGTGCCAATATGAGATGTATAAAAATTTCTCTTAGAAGCTTAAAAGGGCATAAAACAAATGAATATAGTACAAATTGCTCGCTACCAATCACCTGCGGGTAAATTAATCATCGGTTCTTTTCGAGGCAATCTGTGTCTGTGCGACTGGTATCTTAATAAAAGGCGCGACGCTATCGACTGCCGAATACGTAGCTGTCTCTGTGCCGAATATGAAGAAGGAAGTTCTGAAATCATAGACATGACCATAGGCCAACTCGAAGAATATTTCGCCCGAAGGCGAAAGACCTTTTCCATACCCTTGACTTTTACAGGCACGCAATTTCAGTGCAGCGTGTGGGCAGAGCTGCAGAAGATCCCTTATGGAGATGTCATAACATATGCTGAATTAGCTTGCCGCATTAATAATCCAAAGGCTACACGCGCTGTGGCATCTGCCAACTCCAAAAATCCGATTTCCATCATTGTGCCATGCCATAGAGTGATAGGCTGCAACAACAAGCTCACAGGATATGCGGGCGGACTGGAAGTAAAACAAAAACTTCTCAACCTTGAATCGCAAGGCCAAGAAGTTTTCGAATAATGTCGCGAATATAAATGACCTTCATAAATCACCTGATAAGGAATCTTTTTTGAAGGATGAAAAAAAGTGGATGTGTATATATTCACTAATCTATGTTCACTATTTCGTAATCAAGAGATCCGAGTCCAATTTCAGCGGCATGATCAATGGTATGCGTTCCGTGTCGGCTATTTATACGCTCAATCAACGGCGCATTATCGTTGCCTTCCGACGGCTGCATATTAAATATTATATCCACGCAAGCCTTGTCCAGAGCCACAGGATCGGTCGACGCTAAAATTCCATAATCTGACAGCAAGGCTTCTGAGGGATGGGCATCGCAGTCGCAATCCACCGACATATTGTTCATTACATTTATGTATACAATATTGCCGTTGAAATAGTCATGAATGCACTGAGCGGCCGAAGCCATAGATTCGAGGAAATCGTCCTGCGGCGCTATGTTTGACCACACTTCTTCGGCCTTATCAGTTTTGCCCGCAGAGTGTATGTAAGCTTTACCATCAGCAGAAGCCACACCAATGCTTGCATTTTTAAGCACACCTCCGTATCCACCCATGGCGTGACCTTTGAAATGGGCAAGATTGATCATATAGTCGTAGCGAGGGAGATGGCTGCCCACTATATTATGCTTGATGTGCTTAGTGTCCTTTACCGGAAGATTTATCTGACCATCCTCATCCATCAAATCCACCGGAGCTATTTTGTCAAAACCATGCTCACGGATTGTTTGCCAGTGTGCCTCAAATGTATTTCGTTTTCCTGCATAAGCGGTGTTGCATTCCACGATGGTTCCGTGTACAGTGTCTACCAATTGCTTTATGAGTGAGGGCTGAAGATAATTGGGGTTTCCAGACTCGCCGGTGCTTATCTTTACTGCCACTTTATGATCATCAGCCGGAACCCCGAGCACCTGAAATATTTTCACGAGCGCATCGGGGCTTATCTCACGGGTCATGTACACTTTGGATTGCGCAGAGGCAGAGATAGCGGCAGCCATACCGAGTAAAATTACACTTAATTTTCTCATTTTATTTTCTGATTATATAGTTGATGATTGCCCAGCCTCCGAAAATCTGAAGAAGTAAGCCAGGGATGCCTATTCGGAGGTCCTGCAAGGCAAGATAAAAATTGCCATTCAAAATCCACTCTCCTAAGGTGCCAACAACTTGATATGACAACACTACTGCGGCAAGCATCCAAAGCGAAGCTTTTTTGAAATGGTTGGCAGCGAAGCCTGCCATTAAGGCAAGAATAATAGATTTCATAAGTATAGCCGGGAGAACACTTGCATAAGGCATTCCGAATAAGGCTGAATTGATCATCGGAGAGGCCACGGCCGTGAGAAGACCTACCTTCCAGCCATATTTATAAGCACCTATAAGAGTGAACATATAAATCGGCAGCCACACAAGTCCACCTTGTGGAAGCAGGTGCACGAGTTGGGGCAATGTGATATTGCCGATGACAAACAGCAGCGCCATCAGATATGTCTTAGAGCTACTGTAATCAAGAGAGTAAAGACGGATTGTAGACGTACTTTGCATTTTACTATTTCTTTAAATTATTAATGAATTCTGTTATTTTTGGCAAGCATTCTTCGGCGGAGGTGCACTGCATACATAGCGTCTCTACAGGGCAGATACCGTCGCCCTTACGATTGACAATGTTTTTCACAACTTGTCCATAGCTAACACAGACAGCTGATTCGGAGAATAATTCTAAGGCCGGGATGCTTATAACATCTGCATGAAGCGAGTGCACTTGGCCTAAAATCATTAGGGCAGCAGCACCTTTCCCCACCACCTTGTCGGCCACATAAGCCCCATGAAGAAAAGATGGGTCAAATGTAAGCAATCTGAAAAGGTCAGACACACCGCGGTCGTCAAATGTGGCCACCTGTCCATTGTATACCACCAATGAATGGCGGTCTTTATGCAGGTGCTCTGTCAGATTTTTAAGTAACTGGTCATTATCCATAAATCTTAAATACTAAATAGGCACGTATATGAGCCTACAAATCTATAACGCAAAGTTACATCTATTTTATTGTGTAAAACCTATACAAATTACTGTTTTTATGACCAATCTTACTGTTTTTCATCACCTACACCATGATTTGCGCTTGGCTATCATAAGAGATATGTTTGGATACCACAAAATAAGTCCGTATCTTTGCAAATGCGAACACTTAAAATCTGAAATCATGATAAAAAAAATTATCCTCGTGGCCACAGGTGTTATGCTTGGTGCCGTTAGTCTAATGGGAGCTGATGCGAGGCAGCGCCTCACATTTGACGGTGATTGGCAGTTTAAGCTATGCGCCGATTCTGCTGATGTGATACACACACTTCAATCTTTTGGAATAAAAGAAAATCCGCTGAAATTAAATGGCAAGATAGGTAAGACCACAGTTACCGACGATACTGAGCCAGAACAAGCCCAGGTGACTGCCAGTGAGGTGGTGACTGCCACCTCGAAGGGCTCATATATTTATGCGCAGACACACTTCCGCCCAGTGCAGGTGCCTCATGATTGGAGTATAGAATTACCTTTTGACACAGAAATGGGCGGATCCGCTGGATACCTCGCTGGAGGTCAAGGGATATATGTAAAGGAGTTCTTGCTCCCCGCATCGGTAAAACCCTCTGATGCTGTGCGGCTGCAGTTTGACGGCGTGTACCATCGCGCCACTGTTTGGGTCAACGAAAAGCAGGTGGGGCATCATATGTATGGATATACCGGATTCGGCTACGATATCACTCCGTACTTGAATCGCCACGGAGAGAACAGGATAATCGTGCATGTAAATCGTGAGGAGCAGTCACGCTGGTACACCGGGTCTGGCATATATCGCCATGTATGGCTTGATATTACCAATCCTACCCATATAAAGCCTCATGGTGTGTATGTGACCACCGCACCTGATGGCACTGTGGATGTGAAGGTGGAAATCGACACTGCAGCTATCGACAGAGGGAGAAAATTCAAGATATCAAATACCATCATTGACGCTAATGGCAAAAAGGTAGATAAAGTGTCGGAAAGATGGGATATAGATAGGCCTTACATGTACACACTCCGTACACAGCTCAAAAACTCTAAGGGTAAAGTAATCGATGAAGTGACCACTCCTTTCGGATTCAGAGAAGTGAGATTCGATGCCGACAAAGGTTTTTTCTTGAATGGAAGGAATATGAAGCTCAAGGGCGTGTGTCTGCACCAAGACTGCGGGAGCCTTGGTGTGGCCGTACCGGATGAATTTTGGTACCGCAGGCTGAAAGCCCTGAAGGAAATAGGATGCAATGCCATTAGATGCTCTCATAATCCACCATCGCCTGAATTTCTGAATATCTGCGACACCCTCGGCCTTTTGGTAATGGATGAAGCATTCGATAAATGGAAATCAGGATATTATGCTGCATTTTTCGACGATAATGCCTGTCAGGATATCTCCGATATGGTGGAGAGGGACAGAAATCACCCTTCCGTCATAATCTGGAGTATAGGCAATGAGGTGAGCGAGGCCTGGCTAGAAACAGATGAGGGTGTGGAGAGAGCTCACATGCTCAATAATATTGTGAAAAGCCTTGATCCCACACGCCCCACACTTGTGGCTTGCCAGCAGGGATTCAAGGATAAATTCGGCAACATCACCGATCTCGTGGGCTATAATTACCTTGAGCCCCGCATGATAGAGGACCACAAGCGCTACCCACAGCGAAAGATGATGGTAAGCGAGGCATTTGTATATTACTCAGGACTGCGCGAGGAGCTTGTGCGTGATTTTGTGGAGCAAAATCCGTGGCACTTCGTGGAGGATAATGATTTTATTGCCGGGTCGTTTGTGTGGGCCGGTGTAGATTATCTGGGAGAGTCGTCGCCGTGGCCGGCTAAAGGGTGGTGTTCATGCCCATTTGACATGACTATGAAGGAGCGTCCTCAGGCAGCCTATTACCATGCGGCATGGCAGCCAGAGAAGGATTATCTGAGACTTGTGGTAAGAGACAATTGTTTTGATCAGGCTATGGGTACTGACCATTGGCAATACCCACCAATGGCCGACACTTGGGATCTGCCATATACCGACTCCCGCTGTGTGCAGATACGGTGCTATACCTCATGTGATTCAGTGCAGTTCTTTTTCCCGATGTGGAGCAATCCTCAGTTGCCGCTAAAGCCGCGTGTCACAAAAGATTACCCGGATAATTGTATCACTGTGCAATTACCGGCTCGTAAGGGCAGGATACTGGCTGTAGGATATAAAGGAGGTGAGGCAATCCTACGAGATTCGCTCATAAATCATGGCGATGTAGCCGGAGTGAAATTAGAATTTGAGGGTAGGGATGTGCTGTCTCCGCTCGCTCCCGACATGACACCCATAGATACCCGACCAAGCGGAATCTCTGCCACCACCATACGCATCACATTGACCGACAGCCTTGGACGTATCCAGCAGATGCAGCCTCGGAGGTTCGGTGTGAAGGCTGAGGGCCCAATCTGTCTATTAGGAGTGGAGACCGGTGACATGCGCCGCAAAGAGTCATGGCGCACCACTGAGCTTGAGACATATTTCGGCGAAGGACTGATACGCGTACAATCCACTGAGGAGAGAGGATTAGGTAGAGTAATAATAGATGTGGAAGGTTTTGACGAGCCTTTTATTCAGGAGATAAGAGTTGAGTAGCACTGTTATAGGTCAAACACAAATATGTGCATTTATGAAATATCTTTCCGGCCATTCCGGCATCTCTCATCAGTCATAATGGAGCCCCATTACTCCATCTTCGAGATACCAGACTGACCATAAATCTTATCTCCTAAATTTTGCACATATATTTTGTGTTTGACCTATAATATTCAAAAATATCTGTAAATTTGGTATAGATCTCGCCTTTTTTGGTTGGGTGGAATGTTATAATATTTGTAATTTTGCAGAGTGAAAAATACTTCACTCATACTTACAATAATACAGCATATGAATATTGATAAAATTAAATCTCCTGAAGACATCAAAGGCATGTCTATAGATGAGCTGAAAGATTTAAGCTCCTCTCTGCGCAGCTCGCTGCTGAAGAAACTAAGCGCGCATGGCGGACACATCGGTCCGAATTTAGGTATGGTGGAAGCTACTGTGGCTCTTCATTATGTGTTTAACGCGCCATTGGACAAGATTGTCTACGATGTCTCACACCAAAGCTATGTGCACAAAATGCTCACCGGACGTATCCAGGCTTTCACAGACCCGGCTCATTATGACGATGTGACCGGCTATACCAATCCCGACGAGAGCCCCTACGACCTTTTCAAGGTAGGACATACCTCCACATCTGTCAGTCTTGCCGGCGGTCTTGCTAAGGCCAGAGACATGAAGGGCGAATCAGAAAATGTGGTGGCAGTGATAGGTGACGGCTCTCTGAGCGGCGGTGAGGCCTTTGAGGGCCTTGACTATGCGGCTGAATTAAAATCCAATTTCATAGTGGTGGTCAATGACAATGATATGTCTATCGCCGAAAATCATGGTGGCATTTATGACAATCTCCGTGAGCTGCGAGAGACTAATGGCCAAGCTAAAACCAATTATTTCAAGTCGATTGGATTTGACTATAAATATGTGGCATATGGCAACGATATAGAATCTCTGATCAGAGCCTTCAGCGAAGTGAAAGATATAGACCACCCTGTGGTGGTGCATATATGCACACAAAAAGGTATGGGATATGCCCCTGCAGAGGCTGACAGAGAGAAATTTCACTATGGAGCTCCATTTGATGTGCCTACAGGCCGAGCTCTAAGCATCAGTGAAGCACCCTCCTACGACGACATCATAGCCCGTCACCTGATGGATATGGCCAAGACTGATCCCACAGTGGCTGTAATCACCGCCGGAACCCCTGGCGTATTGGCCTTCACTCCTGAGCGACGCGCAGAAATGGGCAGCCAATTTGTAGATGTGGGCATCGCTGAGCAGCAGGCTGTGGCTCTTGCGTCCGGTATGGCCAAAGGAGGCTGCAAACCATATTTCGGCGTGGTAAGCTCTTTTATACAGCGCGCCTACGACCAATTGTCACAGGATGTGGCCATAAACAATACCCCTATAGTGGTGGGTATTTATTATGGCTCAGTAATGGGTATGAACGATGTGACACACCTCGGATGGTTTGATATAGCACTGATAAGCAATATTCCCGGATGGGTGTATCTTGCTCCTACCTGCAAAGAAGAATATCTTGCAATGCTTGACTGGGCCATGAAGCAGGATAAGCATCCTGTGGCGCTGCGTATACCGGGCGGAAAAGTGGTGGAGAGCGGTAAAGAATTCCCAAAAGACTTTTCTGACCTTAATAAATACAGCGTAGAACGCCGAGGAAAAAAGGTGGCAGTGATAGCAGCCGGCGCATTCTATCAGCTTGGCGAGAAATGCGTGGAGGAATTGGTAAGCAAGGGCTATAATCCCACCCTTATCAATCCCCGCTATCTTAGCGGGCTTGACGAAACCCTGCTCCGCGGACTTGAGACAGACCACCAAATTGTGATCACTCTTGAGGATGGAATGCTTGATGGCGGATTTGGAGAGAAAGTGGCCCGATTCTATGGCACCTCAGACATGAAGGTAAAATGCTATGGACTGAAAAAAGAATTTGCTGACAGATACAATCTTGACCAACTGATGCTTGCCAATCGTCTCACGCCTGATCAGATTGTCAAGGATGTGATGGATTTGATATAAGAAAGTGTTAAGTAAATAGTGGGCTATCGCAGACACTTAACTTACATACACTTAAAAACTATCGTGGTTTTGATTAAAATTGGCCAATCACTTAGAGAGTGTAAATTAGAAGCAATATATTGACAAGCAGCCCAGCCATTCGATATGGCTGGACTGCTTGTCAACATATTAATACGCTGGCAATTCTCTACATTGGTCTATAATCATTTACATTCCATCCTCCGCCGAGCACTTTATAAAGATTTATAAGGGCGAGGTATTCGTCGCGAATAGCATTGCTCACTGCTATCTGCGCATCGAAATATTTTCTCTGGGCATCAAGCACATCAATATAATTAAGTGTGCCGCCTATATATTGGAGCCTTGCCAGTCTCACATATTTATCACTGGCATCACGCAGTTCCATCTTCAACTGTCCATTCTCCTTCACGCGCTGGTAAGTCTCAATGGCGGTATTCACTTCAGTGAAAGCACTTATCACAGCATTCTCATAGTCATACTTAGCCTGGTCATATACTGCTATCGCCGCCTTATACTTACGCTTCTTCTTACCAAAGTCAAAAACAGTGCCTGCAATATTACCGCCTACATAAGAGAATGGAGACTTCAGAAAGTTTGTGAGATTGTCATTCTCAAATCCAGGTGTAAAGGACAGACGCAAGTTGGGGAATTGATTTGCATAGGATACACCCACATTGGCCAAAGCAGCTGCGAGTTGATGTTCGGTTGCTTTAATGTCAGGCCTGCGTTGGAGCAGCGAAGAGGGCATACCCGTAGGCATATTATCCGGCAGATGATCAATGAGAGACAGCTGGCTTGGCACAAGTATATCCTTAGGATATTCGCCTATCAATAGGGTGATAGCATTGCTGGCCTCCTTGACCTGACGCTCAAGATTCGGCACAAGTGCGGCAGCTGAAGCATACTCCACCTTCGCCTGCTGGTACACAGTCTCGGATGTGAGTCCGCCTTCAAAACGGAGACGGGCCTGCTCAAGCGATTCTTCTCTTGTGGAGAGAGTCCGGCGCACTATAGAGAGCTCATTTTTCAGAGCTATAAGTCTAATATACGCACTTGCTGTCTCCGCCACAAGGCTCATCCTCATTGCGTGGTAATCATCGACAGTTGCCTCAAATTTAGACAAACTGCTTCTTTGCGCCCATGTGAGAGCACCGAAAAGGTTGATTTCCCAGCCCACAGTGATTTTGAGATCATATTCAGGGTCTTTAGTAGTGGCCAGACCATTGTATTTGTTAGTCTCGTAAGATGCTCCGGCCAATCCGCTTATTTCCGGCAGATAATTTAGCCGCTCCACACCATATATTTGCCGGGCCTCTTCCACACGGGCTGCCGCCTTAAGAAGGTCACGATTGTGGTCAAGGGCCAGTCCTATGAGTTTGCAGAGTGTGGAATCTGTATAAAAGTTCCACCATGACATGTCAGCCACACAGGCAGAATCTGTGTCAATGCCGGGCATAAATGTCTCGGGCATGTCCACATCAGGATTAGAGAGATGCTTCACTCCTGAGCACGCAGTGAGCGATAGGATCACAAGCAGTGATAGTATATATTTTCTGGTCATCATTTCGAGTTTTTTCTGCGATTTGTCAATTTATTGATTGCAACAAAGAAAAATGGCACAAACACGATGCCTACGGTGATGGCTACAAGCATTCCGAAAAATACGCCGGTGCCAATATCCCTTCGAGCCGCAGAGCCAGGCCCAGATGCAAATAACAATGGCAGCAGGCCGAGCATAAAGGCGAGTGAGGTCATCACTATAGGTCTGAAGCGAAGATGAGCTGCGGTAATGGCGGCAGGCACGGCATCGGCGCCTTTATCCACCTCCTCTTTCGCAAATTCCACAATAAGGATGGCATTCTTTGCCACAAGACCCACAAGCATTACGAGTCCAATCTGGAAGTATATGTTGTTCTCTAATCCACATAGCCAGATACCCAGATAAGCTCCCACGCCGGCTATTGGTAGAGACAGAATCACTGCGAGAGGCACACTCCAGCTTTCGTATTGGGCCGCCAGGAATAGAAACACAAACACTAACGCAAGACCCAGCACCATACCGGTATTTCCGCTTTCGTGCTTCTGTTGGTATGATAGACCGCTCCACTCCACACCGATATTTTCGGGCAACTTCTCGCGCACTATTTTTTCAAGGGCATCCATGGCTTCGCCGGTGCTGTATCCATTAGCGGCCTCACCTGAAATGGTGGCGGAATTGAACATATTAAATCGTCCGATGGTACCTGGGCCGGTGGTGAAATGAGTGGTGCCAAGCGATGTGATGGGCACCATAACATCACCTGCCCCTCTCACGAAAAACAGATTGAGGCTTTCTTGTCTTAATCGATATGGGGCGTCTGCTTGTATGTACACACGGTATATGCGGTTAAACATATTGAAGTCGTTGACATAAATAGAACCCGTGAAAGCTTTCATAGTGGAGAAGATGTCGCTTATCGGTATGCCCTGCATCTTTGCTCGGTCGCGGTCCACATCAAAATAAAGCTGAGGGATATCCGTCTGCATAGATGTGGAAAGATCGCTGATGGCAGCACTTTTTGCCGCATAAAGCTTAAGTGTGTCCATCGCATTCTGCAAATCTGCATAGGTGGCATCTGCTCGAGCTTCAAGCACCATCTCAAAACCTCCGGAGGTGCCGAGTCCTGGAATAATAGCCGGAGTGAAGATAAACACCTTGCTCTCGGGATATTTAGAAAGTTCCTGCTGTATACGCGAGCGCACTTCATTAATGTCTGCTGTGGTCCTCTCGTCCCATGGCTTCAATATCACAGTCATCTGGGCATGAGCTTGATTGGTGCCCACTCTTGGCGACGAACCGGTGACATTCAGCACATATCGCACATCAGGATCTTTCAGAAGATAGGCCATTGCGCGGTCAGTCACCTCTCGGCTCCTTTCTATGGTGGAGCCTTCAGGCAGCTCCAGCTCCACAGTGAAATATCCTTGGTCTTCTTGCGACATGAAGCTTTGCGGCATCAGGGAGTTCATAAGATAAATAAACACCAATGCAAGGCCGAATGCCGTGTACATACGTTTAGGATGAGTGAGGACTTTGGAGATAGCGTGTCCGTATTCCCGATTTCCTTTATTTAGCCAAAGATTTATACGGCGGAAAAATTTCGCTTTTTTCTTGTGTGATGCCGGCTTAAGCAACTTAGCGCACATCACAGGCGAGAGCGTGAGAGCCACGATTGTGGATATAATCACAGATACAGCGATGGTGATGGTAAACTGGCGGTAGAGCTGTCCGGTAATGCCCGGCAAAAAGCTCACGGGCACGAATACGGCGCAGAGCACAAGCGACATGGCTATAAGCGCACCGCTTAGATTAGACATAGCCTTGGCGGTGGCTTCAAATGGAGATAGATGCTCGGTGTTCATGATGCGGTCAACATTCTCCACCACCACAATGGCATCATCCACCACAATACCGATGGCTAAGATTAAGCCTAAAAGCGTGAGCATATTTAGCGAGAATCCAAACATTAGCATCACGCCGAAAGTGCCCACCAATGAAATAGGCACAGCTATAATGGGTATAAGCGTGCTTCGCCAATTTTGCAACGAAAGGAATACCACGAGAATCACAAGCAAGAGAGCTTCGAAAAAAGTGCGGTACACATGATGAATTGACTCCGATATGTAAGTGGTCATATCAAATGGAATATCATAGCTGATGCCTTCCGGAAAATTCTTGGCGATATTCTCCATCTCTTTTTTTACGGCCTCGGCCACCTCCATGGCGTTGGCACCGGGTAGCATATTTATATTTAGCACAGCCGCATTTCCGCCGTTAATACCACTTTCTGTGGCGTAGCTTGATGCCTCCAACGACACTCGAGCCACATCTCGCAGACGTATCAGAGAGCCGTCGGGCCTGGCGCGCAGCACTATGTCTTCAAACTCTCCCACGGAGGAAAGGCGTCCGCGTGCAATGATAGGCATAGTCACATCCACATCAGTGGCAGGGGCCTGACCCAAAGCACCTGCAGCCGACTCTCTATTTTGGTCCTTAAGAGCATTCTGTATGTCCTGTACGGTCAGGCCAAGGTCGGCAAGTTTGTCAGGCTCCACCCATATCTGCATGGCGTAATATCTTCCGCCCACATTGCTCACGCTGCCCACACCGGGGATACGGCGCAAGGGGTCCAATACATTTAACGTGGTATAGTTACTGAGGTATACCTCATCAAATTTCGGATCGGATGACTGCACCGTGATGGTCATGAGGCGGCTTGCTGTCTCCTTTGACACAGAGATGCCATTCTGCACCACCTCTGCCGGCAAGCGCGACTCGGCCATCTTCACGCGGTTTTGGATGTCTACGGCCGCCAACTCTGGATCTGTGTCAATATCAAAGGTCACGCGGGCAGTGAATCCGCCGGAGTTGGAGCTCGATGATGACATATATATCATACCAGGTGTGCCATTGAGCTCCTGCTCGATAGGTGTAGCCACAGCCTGCGTCACAGTCTGGGCGTCCGCGCCGGGATATGAGGCACTGATTTTCACCACCGGAGGCACTATCTGCGGATATTGGTCTACCGGTAGAAGAGCCAGACCAAGACCACCGATGATAAAAATCACAATGGAAATTACGATTGAAAAAACCGGATGGTTGAGAAAAAAATTCTTTTTCATATTAGTGATTTTCATTATGAATCTCAGCCTGCTGACCCGATTCGGATGTTTTTACTTCATTATCTTCTTGAGGAGCCACGGGATTCACTTTTGCGCCATGTGATAGTTTGTGGTATCCCTCCACCACAATATTCTCACCCTTGGCCAGTCCTCTCTCCACTATTGTCTCGTTGTCAATCTCAGGACCGAGTTCCACAAATCTGCGCTCTACCACAGAGTCGGGCCTTACCACATACACATAAGCTCCGCCCTTTTCTACCACAAGAGACTTAGTGGGGATTTTAATGGCATTTTCACGCACATCAAGCAGAACTTTCACTTTCGTGAATTCGCCTGGCAGAAGACTCCGGTCAGGATTAGGCATCTCAGCTCTTACAGAAAACGTACCTGTTTTGGGATCAACCTGCGGATCGGCAAAGTCCACAATACCTCGGTGAGGGTAGGTGGATCCGTCGGCAAGTGTGATGGTCACATAAGCTTTCCATTTGCGCGCAGGATCGGCTGCTCCCAAACTCACATTTCTGTCCTTGCTTCTGAGATAATCAAGTGCAGTCATTGAGAAATCCACTCGCACAGAGTCACTCTTCACCACCGTGGCCAGCAATGATTTGCCTACACCCGGGCCGACAAGTGTGCCTATATCTGCCACACGCTCCGAGATAAATCCTGAGATAGGGGAGCTCACTCTGGTGTAGCCCAATGTGAGTTCAGCTTGAGTAAGGTCAGCCTGGCTCACCACCACCTCGGCCATAGCCGATTCATAAGCGGCAGTGGCGTTGTCAAGGTCAAGCTGAGACGCGGCATTGAGTTCGTATAGCGGCTTAATTCTTTTAAGGTCACGCTCTGCTTTCTGAGCCTGGGCCTTAGCCTTATTGAGCTGGGCTCGAGCCTTATTCACATGGGCTTGATAAAGTCTTGGGTCAATCACAAATAGTGTTTGGCCTTTCTGGATATAAGAGCCCTCTTTGAAGAGCATATTTTCAAGATAACCCTCCACACGGGCATGAATCTCCACGAATTGCTGAGCTCGGATACGTCCCACATATTCACCATAGATGTTCACATCCCCAGTGTCAACAGTTTCCACTTCCACAATGGCCAGCTGAGGGGCTTGCTCTTTAGGACGAAGGAAAAAGTATATCCCGGCAGCGATAATAAGTAAAACCAATATCGATACCAGCCATCCCTTTTTAGATGGATGAGCGTGATGCTTGATGCTGTTGGGTGTAGAAGAGGTGGAGTAGTCTTTGTCTTTTTTACCTTTTGATATATTTTGTGCGTACTCCTTAATCTTAGAGAAATAATTACTCATAATAATAGTTGATTCTTTGAAAATGTGAAAAAAATAATGGATTATTTGTAGATTAGATTTCTACATTAGTAATATATTACGGGATTGGAAAATAACACATTCATAATAGCGGGATTAGAAAGTTTATTATAAGTTTACAATAGTTTTTTCTGTAGGGAATAATAGCATATAAATTAAGGCTAATAAAGCCTTTACTTTGAAAATTGCTATTATATGATGTATAACATATATCTGGTGAAAATTGTTCACTGTATTTTTGAAATATGTCTTAATATACATGATGAAGCTGGCAGTATGGTGAATTTCGGAGACTATGACATCAAATGCCAAATGTACTAAGTTGTCACATTGGTCAGACTTGAAAGGGTCAATGCCACTGTTTGGAAAATGCTGCTACAATTACCAATAAGTATGCAGCTATACACTTTCTGTGTGGATGTGGTGCATATTATCCGTTGATAAGGCTGCACCTCTTATATTCAAATTGCCTCAACTATAACCATTGGCATTGGATATAAAAGCTTCTGAAAAATAGATTTGTAAATATTCTATAAAAAAAACAAATAAATATAAAGATTAGTATGAATATTTTGTGAATTGTATATAGTTTCTTAAATTTGCAATAACTTAAATTTTAAATCACATATGAAACTAATCAAAAACATATTGCTTGCCGGCGCGGGGCTTATCATTGCTTTGCCGGCTTCATCCGGTATAAATAATACCGGAAAGTCTTTCAGTGACCGCCCTGAGTTCATTAATTCTAAATTCAGTAAGGGTGGTGAAATACGTCTTGTGGTCATGACTGAGTACGACGATGACACAGCACCCACCTTCAAAATCTTGAATGAAAAATTTGATGAGGTGGCTTCTTTCTCCTCGCCAAATATGTCTCCTGTCACTGCCACTAAAAAGATTTGGCGCGCACAAGAAGGTCCAATGGATATATATGTGTCAGGTGAAGGCGACAACCAAATCACTTCCCCTGGCGCGGTGCCTCTTGAGCATTTTCAGGATTGGGCAATGGGTCAAGGTTTCACTATTAGCACTTCCATCAATGGTGAACCTGCTATGCTGCCAGACCCGAATAATCGTTCCTGGGATTACTATTATTTTGATCTGTTTGGTACAAAATACCCACAAGTATACCTGGTGTGGCGTGACGGAGGCATCTTTGAGCACCGCATGGAATATTCCTATAATGGTTGGGGATCTATAGGATTCTCTCAGGAGGCAGAAGTAGAGACCGAAGAGCGCACTCCTTACCCGATAGATTTGAGATTTAAAGACGCTCTCTGTGTTGATTCTGACGATTTGCTGCTTACACAAAATCTGTTTAATGATGATGATGAGTACGAATTCGTTGTTCCCATATTTAGTGTGGAGAATGTATCCTACACCAGCGAATTGGAAAAGGTAGAGGGGCAAGAAATTGCCACTACTGGATTCAAAGTGGTATCACAAAGCGGCAAGACCGTAGCAGAGGTACAACTGCCCAAATCAATGCGCGATATCGATGATCTCTACATCTATAATATGGGAAGCACAAATTATCTTGTAGTGGATTACCGAGTTCATGAAGGTAGTAATTATGAGTATTATTATGCTGTGTTCGAGATAGACAAGGTGAATGCTTCTGTAGCCATGGTGGGCGCACCTCAGAAAGTGAGAGTTAGCCCCACAGCTCCTGTAAAGGGCACAGATGTGCAGGTGAGCTTAGGCGCTCCCGCAGAAAATGGTAGCATGGTAGAGGTAGTATCTTCGACCGGACGCACTGTGATGCGTCAGCGTGTGGCTGCCGGTGACACAGGCACGACCATCAACACAGCATCTTTTGAGCGTGGCGTATATGTGGTGCTCGTAAATAATGGCAAGACAAGCCGTGAGGCCACCAAGATAGTGGTGCGATAAACACAGTGACACTGATATCATAAAAAAGGTCCGGGAGATATCTCGGACCTTTTTTGTGGTTTTATGTCTGACTATATTGACTACTCTTTCTCGAAGAATTGGTAGTTGGAGCCGTCGAAATCCACGAGGCGCTCCACATAGCTGCTGTGGGTGTCGTAGGTACTTCTGGAAATGCTCATTGAAGAGGCCATAGACAGTAAAACGGTCGCCATTGACCACAAGTCCGTAGTCAGAAGTGTTGACATTCCAGCCCACACTGTCTCGCACACCGTGGTCGGCGCGCCAAATCCAGAAATGGTCAGCCACAGCGTCATCGCTGTTGATTACAACTGCCTGATCTACATGCACGGGAGCTGGCACAAAGCCGCCTATACGGAAGAACACATCTGAGAGCATCACAGGATTGTCAGAGTGCGTGAGGTGAGTGGCATTATCATCGCCCACGGTAAGAAGCGAGTGAGAAGAGTGGTGGGCATCAAGAAGCACGGATGCCAATTGTGCGCCGTCCACATCCGCAATCCTAACAGCTGCGTCAGAATTACTCTCTGTGGGTACTAATGTGGCCCAACCGAGACCGAGCACTATCGCATCGGGTCGTGCTATGGTGAGTGGCTGCTCGAGCTCATACATGCCTGGAGTGATGAGCAGGTTTTTGCCGGCGGCGAGTTGGTTGTTCATTTCGGCAGCCGAACAACCTGGCTTCACGATATAGAAATCATTGAGGAGGTCAAGCACCTCTCCGTCTCCTTGACTGTCACGGCTATATGATATACCGCTACTATTCTGGCGCCAAGCTCCGCGAAACACCTTATATCTGCCGTCGTCACCGATAAACAGAAACGGCTTCTCTCTCACCATCGGTGTCTGGGGCACGAAAGTGACATTTCCGCCATCAGCCCAATTGTCGCGGTAGGTCTGCTTATCCGCATCATCTCCAAGTGTCACGCCCACAAAGCAGAAATTGTATGAGCCTTCCTTGAAAATACCGCGTCCTTTATTGAGACGAGAATTTCGGGTGAACCACTGTTGCTGTCCGTCAGAACCGGCGGGTGCCTCAAAGTCGCAATCAGCTGTGAATCCTCCACTCACCCATCCGTGCTTCCACTGGTTTTTGACTGTGCGTGTGGAGTGGACACGGCGAATAGGAGCAGCCTGTGACACGGCCCACTTAAACATATCATCCTCCTCGTAATTCTCCGGGCCAAGGATGGAGAAATTCTCTGCCGAGCGCCAGAAGGTGCAAGTGCCGTTGTCGTTGCGCAGATGTGGTGGGGTGTGGATATTGTCGAGCGTCACTTCATAGGGGGTCTTTCCCAACCCTGCGATATGCACATAAAAAGGCACATTGATAATACCGGCATCGCGATAGTCTCCTTTCTTGAATAGCACAGTATATCTGTCAGCGCTCATTTCACGGCCAAACATCGTGAAGTCAATAGCCGCAAGGCGCTTGGCCACGGCCTGCATATCATCAGCCGGGGAGAATATCACCACTTTATCGCCAAAAAGGTCAATATCCATGCCCACAGTGTCCATAGGAGTGCCGTTGGCATCCACCAGACGATAATAATAAGTGTTTGGGGCTCTATCAGCGTTTTTGTCTACAAATTTGAAATCTTTGGTAGCTCCCACCTTTTTATATGTGGCGAATCTACCCTCAGCGCGCTCAACCGTATACTTCGATTTAGGTTGAGAGACTGGTTTCTTGAATTCTACCGCAAGTGCCCCGTTGGGCAGGGGTGTCACAGAGGCTCCCATAGCAGCCAAAGCCAAGACAGAAGCAGTGATTGAAGATATAAATCTCATAGTCTAATTGAAATGATTTGGTATATTATTATTATTTCAAGGCATAAAGTTACAATAAATATTTGACATCAAAGCAAATTTTGAAGAAGTGTGAATTTATTTTGATAAAAATACAGGATGAGCATATTTTAATCGCAAATTTACTTGATAATGTGAAAAAGATGTCGTAACTTTAGGGCGAAAGAATATGTATTGTGTCATTAAATCTTACCATGATGAAAATAGGCATTCCAAAAGAGATTAAAAACAATGAAAACCGCGTGGGAGCTACGCCCGCGGGAGTGAAGGAACTGGTAGGGCATGGACATACAGTGTATGTGCAGCATACCGCCGGAGAAGGCTCAGGATTTACCGACGATAAATATGAGGCCGCCGGCGCGCAGATATTGCCCACAATAGAGGATGTATACTCTGTGGCCGACATGATCATCAAAGTGAAAGAGCCCATAAAGCCCGAATATCCGCTGGTGAAAAAAGGACAGGTGGTGTTTACATACTTTCATTTTGCGTCAGATGAAGGACTCACATTAGCTATGCTCAAATCAGGAGCCACATGCATCGCTTACGAGACCGTATGCGACAAGCAAGGCACACTGCCTCTGCTCACACCCATGAGCGAAGTGGCAGGGCGCATGTCGGTGCAAGAGGGCGCGCGTTTTCTTGAGAAGCCGCAAGGCGGGAAAGGTATCCTACTCGGAGGAGTGCCAGGGGTGAAACCCGCTAAAGTGCTGATACTTGGAGCCGGCACTGTGGGGCGCAATGCCGCTCTTATGGCTGCCGGGCTGGGCGCAGATGTCACCATCACCGATATTTCCATCCCGGTGCTAAGACATGTGGCAGAGGTGATGCCGAAAAATGTACACACCTTATACTCCTCTCAGCATAATATAGAGCAGGAATTGCCCACCGTGGATCTTGTGATTGGATCAGTGCTGATACCCGGAGCCAAAGCCCCTCATCTTATCACCAAAGATATGCTTAAGCTGATGGGCAAGGGCACAGTGCTTGTAGACGTGGCCATAGATCAGGGAGGATGCTTTGAAACCTCGCATGCCACCACCCACAGCGATCCCGTGTATGAGACAGACGGCATTGTGCACTATGCCGTGGCTAATATACCTGGCGCTGTGCCATACACATCCACTTTGGCGCTTACCAACACCACATTGCCATACGCTCTGCGATTAGCTGACATGGGATGGGAGGAAGCCTGCCGAAGAGATGTCGGCCTCGCCGAAGGGGTGAATATCGTGGACGGAAGAGTCACATGTAAAGCTGTGGCCGAAGCGTGGGGTCTAAAGTATGAACCACTTTGATAATCCCCCGGTAAGGCTATGAGTAGCTCACAAAAGCGTGATGCCGCAGCTACACAGGATAAATAAGAAAATTTATGACTGCTGAATTTCAAATTGCTGAAAATCAGTAGTCATAAATTTTTTAGCTTACAAAAATTTGAAATAATGGCAATTTTGATGTAATTTTGTCGGATGTAATGCGTCTAATGTACAAAACTGATAAGAAAGCATAGCTGAAAAAATATGCTCCTACGCACTTTATAAAGAAGATAAAATTAAATTTTAAATTAACATACAATGCGTTTCAAACTTAGTTCTCTAATTCTCCTGTCTGCTGCGTTGTCAATCTCAGCGTCGGCACAGGAACACACTAAGAGCCTTGACCTCAATGGCCTTGACAGCTCAATCTCTCCCAAATCAGATTTCTACCATCATGTGAATGCTAAATGGCAGAAAGAGCACCCGCTCACCCCGGAATACTCTTCTTATGGTCACTTTAATATCCTCAGCGACTCATGCAAGGAGCGCGTAAAACGCCTTGTGACCGGACTTGCTGCAACAAATCCCGAAAAGGGCACCAACGCCTATAAGATAGCATCAATCTATGAGCTGTCGATGGACTCTGTGCGCCGCAATGCAGAAGGTGCTGCTCCAATTAAGGCAAAGCTCGCAAAAATCGAAAATGCGAAGCCTGAAGAAATGGCCGACATTTTCAGATGGATGCAGCGATATGAAAGTTCGCCACTCTTCAGCTTGGGAATTCAAAATGACCTGGCCAACTCAAATGTGTACGCACTCTACCTCGGCAGCACGGGTCTTGGCCTTGGCGACCGCGACTACTACCTTCTCAACGAAGATCGTCAGAAAGAAGTGCGCAAAGCATATACACACCTTATCGAGACAGACATGCAGCTGGCCGGATACAGCAAGAAGGATTCAAAACGCATAGCCCAGAATGTGATGAAGGTGGAGAAGCTTCTCGCCGACTCCACATGGACACGCGAGCAAAGCAGAAATATCCCTGCCATGTACAATCCTATGTCAATTGAGCAGATTGAGGCCCTTTATCCTAATCTGCCCGTGCGCGGCCTTGTGGCCGACCTGGGCATAGAGATGCCTGAGTCAATAATCGTGACCGAAATAAACACAGTGAAGCAGGCCGATAATCTTATGGCCTCACTCACCGACAGAGAGAAAAAGGATATATACCTATGGGACATCGTGTCAGGTGCAGCTGGAAGACTCAGCGACGACTTTGCCGATGCTGGTCTTGAATTCTCAAAAGTGATGGTGGGAGTGGAGAAGCAGCAGCCCCGCTGGAAGAAAGCCCTCAGTGCAGTGGAAGGCGTGATGGGCGAGGGTATCGGTCAGCTCTATGTAGAGCAGTATTTCCCCGAATCCTCTAAGGAATATATGATCGGCCTGGTGGAGAATCTTCGCAAAGCTTTGGGCAAACACATTATCAACCTGCCTTGGATGACCGACGACACAAAGTTTGAGGCACTTAAAAAGCTCAACTCCATCACTGTGAAGATTGGCTATCCCGACAAGTGGAAAGACTATTCACTTCTGGAAATCGACCCGTCGCTCAGCTATTACGAGAATATGGACCGAGCCGGACAATGGGCTATGGACCGCTACCTTGAAAAATGGGGCAAACCGGTGGACCGCACTGAGTGGGGCATGACTCCGCAGACCATCAACGCTTACTATAATCCCCTGAACAACGAGATAGTGTTCCCCGCCGGAATCCTTCAGGCTCCTTTCTTTGACCCTGAATCTTCCGACGCTGAAAATTATGGCGGTATCGGTGTGGTGATTGGCCATGAGATGACACACGGATTTGACGACCAGGGCTGCAATTTCGATGCTGACGGAAATATGGTGAACTGGTGGACCGACGCTGACCGCACAGCTTTTGCCGAGCGCACAGCAGGTCTGGGCGCACAGTTTGACGCTTATGAAATCCTCCCTGGCCTTTTCGGCAACGGCACATTCACCATGGGTGAGAACATCGCTGACCAGGGCGGTCTTCGTGTGGCACGCACAGCATTTCTCGACAGCCAGAAAAACAAAGGTGTGGACATCAACAGCGAAGAGGCTAAAATTGACGGTTACACTCCGGCACAAATTTTCTATATGAACTTCGCCAACCTTTGGGCCGGCAACATGCGCGAAGAGCAGATACGTTCGCTTACTGCCAGCGACCCTCATTCGCTTGACCTTCTGCGCGTCAACGTGTCGCTCCGCAATATCGAGCCTTTCTTCCAGGCCTTCGGCATAGAGGAAGGCGATCCGATGTATCTTCCTGAATCCGAGCGCGTGATCATCTGGTAAAATTAACATTCAAATATAAAAAATCCTGATTAATCCACATTAATCAGGATTTTTTTACACCTGTTGTTAAAGGCATAGTGCCGTTACTCCTTGCGGTAAGAAGAGGGAGACTGGCCGCAATGCAGCCGGAAATATTTAGCAAAAAAGCTTGGGTTAGGAAAATTGAGCATCTCCGCCACCTGCTGCACTGTGTAGCGGCCATCTTTAAGAAGAGCCTTTGCCTCGAATATCACCAGCTCATCTATGAATTCTGAGGCATTTCTTCCGCTTTCGCTCTTTATCACCATAGAAAGGTATTTTGGGGTGATACAGAGGCGATCGGCATAGTAATTGATAGTGCGATGACAGCGATAACCCATCTGAATTTCAGCGAGAAATCGAATGTATAGTTCTCTTGGACGAGTATTTGCCTGAGAATTGGCAGAGGTGATATTTCCTCTCCAGCGTTCGAAAATAATACTTCCTATAACCCGCATATATCCTTTAGCTATCGACTTGGATGTGTCAGATGCACTGTGCGCAATTCGTTTACTCATACGTTGGTATATACTAAGGCACTCATCCATATCCTCTTTTGACAACTTCACCACCGGATATAGGCGCATACACGAATGCACATTCACTATTTCCTCAAAATATTCGCTAGCAAAAGCTATGGTGGCACATAGAGCATGTGTATCATCACTCATTATCTGCATGATAGATCCCGGAAGTATAATCAAAACCTCTCCGGACTTTACTGTGTGACAAGCAAGATTTATACGATATGATAAAGAGCCCTCCACACATAGCACAAACGATGCGCCTACCACCTTTACAGGATGGGAGCCGAGAAAAGAATCTTCACATGCATACGCAGAGATATCGGACAGATTATCCGAAAGCACGAACTCATGACCAATATGTGAGGCACGCAGTCTCTGCGCAAGCCTCTCTATCTCTCCGGGATCTTTTAGTTTGTCTATTTCCATATGAGCAAGCGAGGATGAAAATGTGGGTCTTTATATGTATATGCAAAGGTAATGATTATTTTTCACAAAATGGTGATGCGACCCATAGGAACGCATCACCATTTTTATCAACCATATAAGATTTTATTTATGTTTTAGCTCTTTATACACTGCAGCCACACGATGAAAGGCTTCCTTAGGCACCCAAGGTGGCATTTGCAGAGAGCGAGGGTCGTCACTTGGAAAACTCTTCACGATTGGATAGGCTGTCAGGTCAGCATCATGACCACTCTCGCGATAAGGAGCGATAGGGAAGGAGAATTCAAATATAAACATACCCTCAATACCCGAATCATTGAGAAGGCGTATCTGCTGCTCATTGTAGTCGGCTTGTTCTTTCTCGCTTCGAGCCGGGGCTTTGCCGCCGACATATATACCATTACCATTTTCATCAACGCCTTGGCATACGGTGAATGCTCCTCCACCAAGCTTAGCAGCCCCTTCGAATGTGCAACAGCCCACTTCCATAACCCACACCGGCAGATGATGCTCTTGATACTTTTTCACTACATCAAGATATTCCTCCTCTGTCTGGGTATCGCGGTAATGATCAATACCTACAATATCAAACATATTCCAAGCTACCGTTTCCCATGTGCCCGAAGAATATGTGACAGGTCCATTAAAATGTTTTCTTACAGCCTTGACAGTCTTACCAAGAGCTGTATTGAGAAGGATCGTTATCCTGCTCATTTCCTGTTCTTGTCTGCGCTTGCTCATCTCCCCGATTTTCATCAGTGAGGCAAGGCGATCATTTATATTGTCACCATCAAAAATACCCTTATTGAAAAGTGTAAACTCGCAGCCCGTCACGAATGTGATGTCCACACCTTTGAGTCTGAGTTTTTCGGCCTCCTCAGCCGCTTTGGCCATATATGGCACTACATCTTTGACGTCAGCATTCATCCACCAAGGATTAAAGAATACCTTCAGCCCTGCCTTATGGGCAATCTCAGAAGCCTCCACAAGTCGGGATACATCTTCGCCCTCGATTCTTACGGCATTGGCATGAAGGTCGCGGGCTATCACGTTCATGTCGTATTCTGCAAGTTCAGGATTAAAAGTCTCCACAGAGTATTGACCGGGATTGTACTGTAAGCCCACATCATATACCACACCGCGATATTTCATTGCGGATGTGCTTATGAATGCGGATAGCAAAGAGAAAAGAATTAAGAGTTTTGTTTTCATATGTTTGGATGGTTAAGTTTGATGATGCAAAGTTACTATGATATCTTATGTCATAGAATACCTTCTTGTAAGCAAAACTGTCCTTTTTCCCTTCATCCGTCAAAAACCGGGACAAGCGGTATGCTTGCCCCGGTTTTTGGTGAACTTAACGTCTTTTTTGCGAATGCCCTTTTTGTTTCTTCTGGCATAGGCAGTAACCAGACTAGGCATTTAATAGGATAAAGCTATTTTATGACCGTGGAAAATTGTGAAATAGTGCGGTCTCCATTTTTTATTATGATTGATATGCTGTCTCCAGCAGATATAGAGCCCTTTACCGGGACAGAAAGATTGACACTGTCGTAGGGTGTAATAGGAGAAAGCGCAGCCTGAGCCACTTCTTTGTATTTCACTCCATATCCCTTTAGCACAATAAGATTGAATTTGCCGGAACGTCCGGTGCCAAAATTCTCCACTGCTATATCCAGCGACTTCCCATCAAGGCTTAACCTTGGAGCCCTGGGGCTGAGAATTGATTTATCCGTGTATTTTTGAGGCTGGCGAGCAAAGCCATATATCAGTCCTCCTGATTTATCCTTGCCGATGAGTTTGAAAGCGAAATCATCATAAGATGGCTTGTATCCTTTTGCGTCAAATGTGACTATTGCCCCCGTTTTACTTGGGCGAATGTTTGATGCTTTACAGCCTCTACCATAATCAGCGTCGTGAGGTAAACCGAAAACAAGAGACTCCACATCCAAATCAGTGGCAGCGTTAAATCCCGGCTCATTCTCAATCTCCACCTCATATATGTGCCGGGGTGAGTCAAGCACCTTCATAAGTACTCCCGGATTAAGAGGTAGAGTGATATTCTTAGAGCTATGGGTGTCATGAGGCTTATCTTCATTCTTTAAAGTGTCAATCACTGCAAAATTAGCCTGAATGGCCCGGCCCTTTTCATCTTGGAATATTTTAAGACGCTCATATTTGAACCAGTCTTCCTTCCTGCCATCGGGATGCACGGCCACACCGGGCATATATGCCTCACCATCATCTACAATCCAGTCCACACCGTTGGACGAGCGTAGATAGTAGGCTATGCGGCCATACCAGTCGTTGACTATCAGATTATACTGCACGCTGTCCTTCCACAACACTGGATCTTCAAAACGGCCTTCCACCTTGGGGTAGACACTTCCTTGAGTAATTAAGTGATAAATAGAAAGACCATCACGGCTCACCCATATACCGCCACCGCGATCCACCATCAGCATAGATCCGTCTTCTCTCTGGGCAAAAGAGAGGTTTGACAGACCTTCCACTATCTCCCTGTCTCTGGTGTCAAAATCAAATTTGCCATATTCCCATTTGCCGTTAAGGTCATCTGCCACATAGCGGCCGTCAATCACATAGAGCACATATCGTCCATCGGGTAGGCGGTAAGCTTCAGGGTTGTGACCGGGCCCAATTTCATTGCGCAGAGAGTAGGGGCCACTGAGGCTATCGCTCACAGCATTAAACACAGTGGATTTAGACCATTGCATATGCCCTTTCGGTGATGATTCCAGCCATCCGCACACGAGCATATGATATTTACCGTCATCGGCCTTTAAAATATTGCCGCCCCAATATGACCATACACGGTCTTCAATACCATTGTCTACATATCTTGGACACACATATGAAGCCCCCCAAGTGTCATCGGATAGCTCATGGCCTGACATGGGCAAAAATCTGTCCATAAATCGGGCACCAGGTAATATATTGTGCCAAGTGGCAGGGCGTTCACGCTCTGTCACCTGGGCATGAGAGGTAAAAGAGGAAAAGGCTATTGCCAAGGAAAGAGTATAAAACGTGGATTTTTTCATGGATATAGGAAAGCGTTAACTAATACTTTTGCAAAAGTACATAAATTCTCTCATATAAAAATGCAGAGATGTGAAAAAAATTTAGTGTCATTACAGAAAAAATTAAGGCATTAAAACACAATGTTATAAATTTGGGCAGAGAATGTGGCATAAAGCCAATGCCACACCAGAACTTCTTCAATTGAAAAAAAATTAGTAATTTCGCGGTCGCAAAGTGCAAGAGAGTTTGTATATTTTGAATAATAATCTTGATACCTAACATTATAATAAACCTTAATTAATTCATGTTTACCAACTTTCATGGCTTTCATCTTGTGGAAGCCTATCACAAATGGAAAAAGGAGCATCGAGGGAATAAGAATCCTATCGGAATAAAGATGCTCAAGTTGTTAATAGCTGTGGGCCTGCCATTATTTATGTGGTTTGCTCCATCAGCATGGTTTGGACTCCCAGACCTCAACCCGGTACAACACCGAGTGATGGCGATATTCGCCTTCGCCGCCCTGATGTGGCTATGCGATATAGTGTCGGCGTGGACTACCTCACTATTGGTGGTTGTGCTCCTGCTCTTCAGCTCGTCTGACAGCGCACTGTGGTTTTTCCAAACTGATGCAGCCGGAGGGAAATTTGAGAATCTTGTGAGCAACACCGCTATCCTCCACTGCTTTGCCGACCCCACAATCATGCTCTTTATTGGTGGATTTATTGTGGCAATTGCTGCCACAAAGAGCGGTCTTGACCTTAAACTCGCCAAAGTGATGCTTACACCTTTCGGCACAAAGTCAGAAATGGTGCTCTTAGGCTTCTTGCTCGTGACCGCAATTTTCTCAATGTTTATTAGCAATACGGCCACTGCAGCTATGATGCTCACATTCCTTGCACCTGTGCTTAAAGCACTCCCCGCCGACGGTAAAGGCAAGATTGGTCTCGCACTGGCTATTCCTATAGGCGCAAATATAGGTGGAATGGGCACACCCATCGGCACACCTCCTAATGCTATCGCACTCAAATTTCTCAACGACCCCGCCGGCATGGATATGGGCATTGGCTTCGGACAATGGATGATGGTGATGGTGCCCCTCACATTCGTGCTTCTCTTCATAGCATGGATTGTGCTCAGAAAGCTATTCCCCTTCAAGCAAAAACAAATACATCTACAGATAGAGTCGCACCACGAAGGTTCATGGAAAGACATCCTCGTGTATATCACATTTGCAGTGACAGTGGCTCTCTGGCTCACAGACTCTGTGACTGGAGTCAACGCCAATGTGGTGGCCATGCTGCCTGTGGGTGTGCTCTGTATCGCTGGCGTGATCACAAGAAGAGACCTTGAGCAGATTTCATGGAGCATACTCTGGATGATTGCCGGAGCCTTTGCCCTCGGTGTGGCAATGCGCCAGTCAGGCCTTGCCGAGCAAATGATAGCCGCTATACCATTTGGTAGCTGGTCTCCACTGGTGGTGATAATAGGTTCGGGTCTGCTTTGCTACCTTATGGCCAACTTCATCAGCCATACCGCCACAGCCGCTCTCTTCGTGCCCATCCTTGCTATCGCCGGCACATCTATGTCAGAGCAGCTCGCTGCTTACGGCGGTGTATCCACTCTGCTTATCGGTGTGGCAATCTGCTCATCTCTCGCAATGGTACTCCCCATCTCCACACCTCCGAATGCACTTGCTGATGCCACCGGCTTCATCAAGCAAAAATATATGGTGACCACCGGCTTGATAATGGGCGTGGTGGGCCTTATCTTGGGCTATGCGGTACTCATATTCTGCGGTGTGAACGGCATATTCTAATCTGTATACACTGATTCCCATTATCATATAGCGGGGATACGCCAAATAGAGGTGTATCCCCGTCATTATTTATAGGACCAAATGGCGGTTAAGAAAAATGGTAATTTAGGACAATGAATACAGAAATTTTTCGTAAATTTGCACACCCAAACGACATGGTCTATTATAAATAGCTTTATATTAGAGAACAAAAGTGGCACGGCTACTATCTACGAAGATACGTGTATTAATTCTATGAAGAAATTTGAAAGCATAAAACAGTTCTTATCTATATGCTATCCGGCACGCGATTTCCTGAACAAGGTGTTTGAGACACGCGATTCCGGGGGTGTCAGCTACGATGTGGCTGTGGAGCACTTTTTTGCAGATAAAGAAGAGAAGGTGAAGCAGCTTATAGGTTTCGGAGTGGTGGAGCGCATCTCCCATAACCTTGAGCTTAATGATATGTACCTTAGCTTTTTCGAGGAGGCCCTAAATCCAAATGAGTCAATCAACTCGCTTATAGTGCGCACCTACATCGAGGATATCATACTTAATATAAAGCTCTATAATGAAGCCTCACAGCCCCGCAAGCCTGAGTTTCTGAGAAAAATTGTCAGACTGCTAAAGCGTATTGGCTCCACCACCAGTCAGAATGTATCTACCCTAAAGAGAAATATAGATGACACATATAAGCAAGAGCCGGATTTCGGAGTGAAGAAACTACGCCTGCTCGACTTTGGACAAAAAAGAAAACAAATCTCTGACCTGATAGATGAGACTCTAAAGGAGATTAATGGTGACACCTTTTTCATATCTGCCACCGACCACACCCTTGTGGCTGTGATAAAGGAGCTCAAGGAGGTGCTTAATCACTCGTCGCATAGCCTGCTGGCCATCCAAGACGATATAATCACATATATCAACAAAATTGAATACCAAAGTAATTTTGTGAAAAATGTCAGGAAGCTGAAGTATCTAAAGGATAGACACCTACTGCAGGACTCCACCGACATAATGGAACACTTGCAGCAAGACAACGCCCTTTGGCATCAAAAGGAATTGCGCTTCCGCACCAACACCTCACTCTCATTCTTGCGCGAAGACGATGCGTCAATCCCAATAATAGATGCCGTGCAGAAGCAGCTGAAAAAATCACTTAAGACAGCTGAAAAAGACTCGGTGACTATAGACAAAGATTATCTTGAGAATAAGGCTGAGGTGATGACCGGAATAGACCGAGATGAGCTTTTCGTGAATTTCCAGATGCAGCACCTTGACCTATTGGAATATATAATGGAGCTGAAGCAGGAAAATCTCACCGAAGAAGACCGAATGGTGCTATATGTGCAGATGGTGGCTCAATTTGGAGAGGCAATGATAGCCTCAAATGACTATAGTGTGATAGGCACTAAGGAATTTTTGAAAATCAATCCCGATAACTGATTAAGATGAAATACAGTGTAGAAATATTCAATCTCTTGTCAAAAGGTAAATTTTTGAGCGAGGGAAGTATCAACCCCACATTAAAGGCTGCATTCAATGACCTTGAGGATAATCTTGAGGAATATGTGAAGTGCTATCGCAGCGTGGGCTTTGATTTGGAGTCTGGTGCCGGGTACTATTATTTTTGCCGAAACGAGAATCCAAAAGATTTGGAAGACAAATTGATTAAATGGGCTATATGGATAGACATACTTGAGTGTCTGGTGTCTTATGACAGAATGTTTGATGTGGGCACCACTTTTACCCAGGCACAGATCGAGGCAAAGGCTCTGTATGATGAAGACCTGAAAAAATCTTTAGATGATATCTTTACAAGCGAGGCCAAATACCGAGATAAAATTAGACTCATAGTGCGAGAGCTTTTAGATTACTGCTTCATAGAGCGGGTGGATGAAACTAATGATGTGTATAAGGTGACACCGGCCTTTAGATATGTGGTGGATAAGATAGATGCCATAACAATTAAAACCGAAGAATGATTATGCCCGAAAAATATAGACATCTCAATCGATTAGTGCTGATTAACAGCAAGAACATGCCATTATGCGAAATCTGCATCAACGGCAATGTCCACTTTATGGGAGATCAGGGTGTGGGAAAGACCACTCTGCTGCGTGCCCTTATGTTTTTTTACAATGTAGACACTCAGAAGCTCGGTCTGTCGCCCAAGCAGGATTCTTTTGTGGGATTTTATCTGCCCACCTCGGCATCTTTTATAATATATGAAGTGGAGACCGAGATCGAGAAGTATATGGCGATCGCCTATAAGCAAGGCACGAGAGTGGTGTTCAGAATCGTGGCTTGCGAATATGATAAGAAATTTTTTATTGACGCTGACGGGAAAGTGGCTCCAGACTGGGCTACGGTGAGCGCCAACATCGGGCCGTATGTCTATAAAAGCGATCTGATACGCACAGAATCCGGCCTGCTGAATATCCTGTACGGCAATACTGAGGAGATAGATAGGAAGATGCGCAGATTTTCTTTGGTAGAGACCAAGCAATATGGGAGTCTGGTGAAATCCATGCAAAACATTTTTCTCAATAAGGGATTAGAGTCGGGTATGATAAAAGACATGGTGATTGCCTCGCTCGACCTTACCGGCGCAGATATTGACCTGAACGCATATCAGAAACAATTCGCTAATTTCAGACAGCGATACGATGATATATGGCAATGGTATCGTACTGGCAAGGACGGAAGAGTGAAGGCAAGGGTAGACGCCGACTCTGTATTGGACCAATATAATAGCCTGGTGGAGGCAGAGTACAGTGCAGTGATGAGCCGCGGGCATTTGGTGTATGCTATGGACAGAGACCGCAATGAGCTGCCTATCTTAAGAAAAGAGCTTGACACACAGCAGGCAGAGATGATTCGCCTAAAGACTTTGCTGGCCGAAGAGAAAGATAAAATGGAAAAAGAAAAATCCGCCATGAATCAGGATTTAGGTGCAGTCAAGGTCTTTCTGAAGACGGTGGATGAAAAGCGCCGTAAATATGAGGCTATTGACATAGAGCGTCTTCTCCAAGAAGAGGGGAAAAAATCCGCAATCGAAACCGAACTGGACAGCTATACCGAACAAGAAAAAACTCTCATAGGCAAAAATGGCGATATCAAGGATAAGTATCGTGTTATGGGCAATGAGAGTAAGACCAAGGCCGAGCGAAGAATCAATCAGGAGGAAAGCCGCAAAACAAAGGTGAGAAATGAGTATAATGAGGCTGACCACGAGGCGCACTCTGAATATAATGCGGCCAAGGATAAGCTTACGAGCGACCATACTGATGCGATTGTGCCTATAGAGCGTGCCATTACCGACGCATATGCTGAGAGAATGAGCTTAAATGCTATGATATCTGCCGTAGATGATAAAAATCCTTTCAAGGATGAGCAGGCGTCGCTTTCTAATTCACTTATGAATCATAAAGTGGAGCTGACTGCTCTGGAAGGAGAGTTAGCTGCTATCGAACCGCGTCTTGATCGCTGCAGGGCTGAGGGACTGGCAGGAAAGAGGGATTTGGAGCAGGAGCGCGATAAAGCTGTGGATTTGCTATTGGCTGAAATAAACAATATCTCGGCAGAAATCACTCAGATATCTGAGCAGATAAACACTTACGATGGTAGTCTGGGTGAATGGCTGATGTCTAATGTGGACGGCTGGGAAAAGGGCATAGGCAAGGTAATAGATGAATCTCTGCTATTCCGCCACGACCTTAATCCTAAGCTTGGCAAAGGCAAAAATGACTCTCTATACGGTGTGAAGCTCGACCTTGAAAATATAGAAAAGAGCATGCCCACTATTGCTGCCTTGGAGAACAAAGTGGCGGGACTCACTAAACAAAGAAACAAGTTAGACAAGACTATCTCCGACATAAGAGATGATTTCTCAGCGCGTATTTCCGCTTATCACAAAAAGGCTTCGAAACTGATTTCTGATATTGAGAAAGAGCGAAGATGTATCATTGCAAAAATAGCCAATAAAAAGGCAGAGATAGAAAAGACATCTGAAAACATTCGTGCTAAGGACGCAAACCTCACCGCATGGAGAAACTCGGAGCGGGAGAAGCTGAAGAAGCGATTTGACGAATGCCAACAGCAGCAGCACTCTCTTGAGCAAGAAAAGAAAGAAAAAGTGAGTAAGCATGAAAAGGCTATGCTCGCTTTGAAAAAAGACTTTGACAAGAAACGCTCAGCATTGCTGAAAAAGGCCAAAGAAGAAGAAGCGATTGTGGACAAGGCTATTAACGAAATAAACGCAGAACTCGCTCTCGAGCTTAATGAGCAGGAAAAAATGATGCTCGACGAGCTCAAAGGGCTCGGCGTGAATGAGGCCGTATTAAATAATGTCAGGTCTAAAATTAAAAGTCTCAAAAACAGGCTTAATGAAATAGAGCGCAACCACGACAGGTGTGTGAATTGGCGGAGAGACAATGAAGAGTACTTCAGCAAGGAGAACGACAAAAAGGCAGAGAAAAAGGACATTCAGAACAAACTTTCTGAGCTTACCAAGAAATATGAGTTGAGAAATAAAAAACTCAGCGACGATTTTACTGCCCTCGATAATGAAGTGAGAGATAAAAAGGCGAAGATAGCCAATCTCCAGAATGAAATCACAAATGCCGAGACATTCATTTCCTCCACGGCATCGCTTGTCTCTGATGCGGAAGTGATACCGGTAGAGAATAAAAAGAGTATCTCCGAGCTTGTGAATGAGATAAGAGATGCTATGAACCGCAGTAAGGAGTATGAAGAGCGCCTAAGAGTGGCGGTGAAGACTTTTACTGAAAATTTCTCGGCTGACAATGATTTCAATTTCCGCCATGGTATTTACATTGTGTCAGAACTAAAGGACTTTGCAAAGAGCCTTGAGGAATTCTTAGACAAAGACATGATAGAGGCTGTGCGTGATGAGGCTAATGAGCTTTATGTAGGCACTCTGAAGTCATTGTCGAGAAGCATAGGCGAGCTTTTGAGCAATTTGCGCTTGGTGAAACAGCTTGTGTCAAAAATTGACAAAGATTTTGAAGCCAATAATTTTGTGGGAGTAATCAGAAGCTTCAATCTGGCGGTGAGGGAGCAACCCGATGATCCAATCGTGCAGCAGCTGCTGCGTCTTCATCAGTTTGAGGAAGAGAATAATTTCAATATAGGCTTCTTGAATTTATTTTCCACTGCTGAAGACACCAAGGCCACTAATGCAGAAGCTATCGGCTTGCTTGGATCGCTCATAGACCTTGCTTCGGCTGATCCTGACAGAAAAAGAATATCCACCTCAGATATGTTTGATTTGGAGATGTCGTATACAGAAGGTAGCAACTCAGTCACCACCCGAAACAGGCTCACCACAATCGGCTCCACCGGCACAGATGTGCTGCTTAAAGCCATGGTGAATATCATGCTGATAAGTGTATTCAAGCACAGATGCAAGGGTATGGCAAAGCTCCACTGCATGATGGATGAAATCGGCCGACTCGATCCGCGAAATGAAGAGGCGATCATAAAATTTGCTAATGACCGCGATATTTATGTGATAAATAGTTCGCCCACCATTTATAAGGTGAGCATATATGACTACATCTATCGCCTGGCTCGTGACAGAAAGAACAAGGTACATGTGACCGCCGTGGTGAGAAGACATTCTGAAAAATGAAAACATTCTCGCTGAAAGCAGCCAATCTTTTATCCCGTCTTGCCGCCGGAGAGGCTGTGCCGGCAAGTGCGCTCTGCGGCAAGTGGGCTGCTACTATGATTGAAGATGGTATACTGACGCAATCTGTGAAAGGCATGAAAGCTACATACCGCATAAAAGATAAGTGTATATTCTATGCATACTTGTTTGAGAATTTTGGCATAAAAGATATAGAAAAGTATAAGGCGGCGATGGAGAATCTTGATTCATGTAGGTCTGACATGCTGTCTGTCGCCGGAAATACCAAGTGCGGGAAACGAAGAGGAATGCCAGGATTTCTTGTAAATAGCATTCACCATATCGAGGCCACAATCAATGGAAAGCACTTAGATTTTCCTGCCATGGCCGGACTTTGCCATTATGTGGTAGAGTATCGTAATTTTAATATTGCGGCAGATGTAGTGGTGATAGGGGTGGAAAATGGAGAGAACTTTTTCAAATTGGAACAACAAATGCCGCTATTCCGCAGATATCTTCCCGCGCACAGGCCATGGCTGTTTGTCAATAGATACGCTAAATCAGCTGATTTGCGCGACTGGCTGATATCTATCCCCAACGATTATTTACACTTCGGAGATCTTGATTTGGCCGGAGTGAGGATTTATATCACAGAGTTTTATCGCCACCTCGGACCCCGAGCTTCTATGCTTATACCTGAAGATTATGAACATAGGATTTTTAACAGCGCCAGACATGATTTATATGAGCATCAGCTTGAAGGCTGTAAAAATCTCAACATAGAAGATTCGCGTGTGCTGCCTCTATGGGAGTGTATACATAGATTTAAATCAGGATATGAGCAAGAGGGGTATATCTCTAATTGTAATATAGAATAAAATACTTCGCATATCTATCTACGAAATATTGCGGCATTAAGCGAAGTAAACCCTTAATGCCGCAATAATTTTATGTATATTTTACGCAAAAAAATCTGCAAGAAATATCAATCAACCCACAGGTTATGAAAATGGTTGACCGGGCCATGGCCATTGCCGATAGAATATTTAGATCCTGACACAATGGCTTTATAGAGGTATTCTTTTGCAGATTCTACCGCATGATTGAGTCCGTATCCCTTAGCCAGATAAGATGCGATAGCCGATGAGAGAGTACAGCCTGTGCCATGAGTGTTGGGGGTCTGGATCTTGGGAGACTCAAGATTAAGGCACTTATCAGTCTCCGCATTATAGAAAATATCGATAAGTCTGTCTGCCACAAGATGTCCAGCCTTTAGCATCACCGACACCTTTCCGCCAAACATTTTCGAGAGCTCTCTGGAGGCATCCTCAAGTTGGTCCTGATGGTCAAGAGTGGCTCCGAGTAGCAGCGAAGCCTCAGGAAGATTAGGGGTGATTACCCTGCTGATAGGTATTAATTCGCTTTTGAGAGTGGAAATGGCCTCTTGCTGAAGCAAAGCATCGCCAGAAGTAGCCACCATCACGGGGTCAAGCACGATATTATGTATGTGGGGATGTCCTGTGAGTACATCATGTACTGTGCATATAAGCTCTGAATCGTGAAGCATGCCTATTTTTATAGCATCCGCTCCAATATCATCGATTACAGAGCGTATCTGCCCTGCCACATATCGAGGCGGAATTGGATGGACTCCATATACACCCTGAGTATTCTCATCCACCACAGCCACAATGGCAGACGCGCCATATACGCCAAGAGCAGAAAAGGTCTTGAGGTCGGCCTGTACGCCGGCTCCTCCTGATGGGTCACTGCCGGCTATTGTAAGTGCTATATTATATTTTTTCATAATAAAACGCTCAAGTTAGAAACTATATTTAGCGCATTTCATAAGCTGATTCCCAGAAGAGTTTCTCCATTCTGGTGGCATCCACAAATGCCTGAGTCATCTTACGGCGCACATCACAGCACGCATCCGCAGCCAGCCTATCACATATATCAATAGCCTTACGAGTGCTTACGTCAAACGAGGAATCTGAGTACGTCTCTATCCATTGGCTATAAGGATTATCCTTAATATCAGCTATTGACAAGAGGTATTCGCCTACATTTTGATACACCCAGAAGCATGGTAATATGGCGGCAGCTTCCACAGCCACTTCTTCATATGCCTGAGCCTTGAGAAGGGAAGTGTACTGCAGACAAGCATCAGACAAGCCAACACTCCTATCAGGATTAAATTTGGCATGTAGAGACTTTTCCACCTCCACACCATCTTTGGCAAAGTCAAGAAAAGTGGACACATCCTCCATCTGAGGAAGACGTGAAGCTATATGGGCTAATACACGTGTGTATGAGTCAAGATATTTGCTGTCCTGACTTATATAGTACCTAAACTTACGTAGCGGCAAAGTACCGGCTGCAAGTTCATGCAAGAATGGCAAATCCTTGATTTCTTTGAAAATGTGATAGCCTGCCTCCCAGGCCATTGTACTCCATACGTCCATGGCTATTTTGTGGCAAACACCGCCACATAATCACCCCGGTCATACCCAGACTGAGGAGTTTCGGCAATATTGTTAGAGTATAAAGCATGTGTAGTGAGGGTCTGCATGGCTTTCAATTCCTTGAACCCAGCCTGCTCAAGAAGTGCAATTTTTTCGGCTGTGGTTCGCCAGTTGGCCACATTCACAAATTCTATGGGGTAGGGATTAGGCGGATTTGTGCCAGCAAGGAGAGGATGATCCCATGTGCCGAGAGCCTTGGCAAGATTGTACATAAGACCGTAAGAGCTTTCTTTAGGTACATCCACCAAAATAATCCTGCCTCCCACCGGAAGCGCGTTATGCACTTTTTTGACCACGGCTGCGAGGTCGGTGATATAGCTTGGAGAACCATTAAATATAATGGTGTGATATTTGCCCATAGGATAGTCAAACTCCTCAGCTGTGGCTTCGGTGACAGACATGCCGCGTTTTCTTGCTATTTCCGCCATGCCTTTAGATGGCTCTACACCATCATTTACGATAATCCGATATTCCTTGCGCAAAATATCTTCAAAAAGACCGCTACCGCAGCCCACAGACAATATTGGTAAAGGGGCATCTGCAAGAGTGGCTGCCACAAGAGCCACTTCCGAGGAAAGGACATTTATATTGTCAAGAAACCAAGCATCATATGTGGATGCATATTCATCGAAACTTTTTGCCATTTCGTATATTAAAAAATAGAATTATAAGCAAGTGCTTTAATAAAATTTATACTTTGATATTCCTTAAGTGTATGTAAACGTAAGCGATAGCCCGCTTTATACATAAGACTCCCTAAATGGGGCTATAGTAAACATGTAATATTCAGTTGAAAACACGATCCCAGTCTTTCCACACAGGTTGTCGGCCTAAAGCTTTGAGATCCGCCACCACTTTTTCTGGTGATGCGTCATCACTGATAGTAAACTGCTCAAGCGAGTCAGTGTATGTGGCATAGCCTCCTGGGTCTACTTTAGATCCCGCACTCATGGTAGTTACTCCTAATGTGGCCATATTATTTCTGAAAGCGTGATTTTCGCGCGTAGAATACGAGATGTCTACATCCGGGTCAAAAATGCGGAAGGCGAATGTGAGCTGAGCGAGCTCTCTGTCGCTCATCGCCACATTAGGCTGAAATCCGGACTCCGACGGACGCATACGCGGAAAATTCACTGAATACTTTGTACGCCAATAGTTTTTGCGGAGATACGCCAAGTGACGCGCCATCATAGTCACATCTGTGCGCCAATCTTCCAAGCCTATAAGCACACCCATTCCTATCTTATGCACACCGGCCATGCCCATGCGGTCAAATCCATTACAGCGCCACTCAAAGTTAGATTTCATCCCTGCAGGATGATATTTTTTGTAATTGGCCCTGTTGTAGGTCTCTTGAAAACAAATTACACCATTAAGTCCGGAATATATGAGCCGCTCATAATCCTCTGTGCTAAGAGGCATCACCTCTATAGTGAGATTAGAGAAATATGGCCTGCATACTCTCAAAGCCTCCTCAAGATAATCTGTGCCTGCCTTAGCTGGGTTCTCGCCTGTGACAATCAGAAGATTCTCAAAAGGGCCAAGTCTTTTTATGGCCTCACACTCAGCCTTTATTTGGTCCATAGTAAGAATCACTCGATTGAATTTATTATGACAATTAAATCCGCAATACACACAAGAATTGGTGCATGAGTTGGTGATATACATAGGGATGAATATCTGCATAGTCTTGCCAAAACGTTGCTCAGTGAGTCTGCGGCTTTTTTGTGCCATCTGCTCAATGTAAGGTGCGGCAGCTGGAGACACCAATGCCATGAAGTCATGATCGGTGAGACGATCAGCGACAAGAGCTCTCTGCACATCCTCTGCTGTCATGCTTAGAATCTGACGTGAGGTGGTGTCCCAGTCGTATTTTAGGAGTTCGTCTGCAAACATGATTAATCAAGAAAAGACGTTAAAGGACTTGTGGCTTCAGCACAATCAGAGATTGCCCCGAGACCTGCGAGATAAGCCTCGCGGCCGGCCACTGTAGCATCGGCAAAGGCTTTAGCCATTCTTACCGGATCACCGGCCACTGCTATTGCTGTATTTACCAACACAGCGTCGGCGCCAAGCTCCATTGCCTCTGCCGCATGTGAGGGTGCGCCAAGCCCAGCATCCACCACCACTGGCACGCGGGTCTGCTGTAAAATGATTTTAAGCAGCTCGCGTGTCACCAATCCTTTGTTGCTGCCAATAGGTGCCGCCAGAGGCATCACGGTGGCAGCGCCGGCCTCTTCAAGGCGCTTGCAGAGCACAGGATCAGCCTGGATATATGGCATCACAACGAAACCGAGTTTGGCGAGCTCCTCAGTGGCTTTAAGAGTCTCAATGGGGTCAGGTAGAAGATATCTTGGATCCGGATGAATTTCGAGTTTTATGAAGTTGGTGCCAAAAGCCTCTCGAGAAAGCTGAGCTGCGAGTATTGCCTCTTTAGCATCACGCACTCCTGATGTATTGGGCAGGAGGTGGATGCCATCATGCGCAATATGCTTGAGCATATCGTCTTCTTTGTTGTCCATGTCGATTCGCTTCATTGCCATTGTCACGAGCTGTGTGCCAGATGCCAATATGGCTTTCTCCATCAGAGCATTGCTGCGAAATTTACCTGTGCCCACGAAGAGGCGGGAGGAAAACTCTATTCCACCAATTATTAATTTTGACATTTATCTGCTGTATTTAAAAGATTTATAATTTCTTTAGTCTTATATGTGGGGTTATGGGCATTTATTATAGTGCCGCTAATTGCCACACCATTCACACCGGTAGACATTATCGGCACTATATCATCAGCCACAATTCCTCCGATTGCCACGATGGGAATACGTATGCCACATTCACGACACATTTTCACAATATTTTGATTGCCAGCAAGACCAAGGATAGGGCTAAGTTTAGCTTTGGTAGTGGTAAACTTAAAAGGTCCTAATCCTATATAATCAGCTCCTGCCTCCTGTGCGTCCACAATATCTTCAAATGTATTTGCTGTGGCCCCAATTATTTTGGTGGGTCCAAGTAAAGCTCGCGCCTCCTTAACCGGGATGTCATTTTTGCCCAAATGCACACCGTCGGCTCTTGCATGATGCACAAGCTCCACATGGTCATCAAGGATAAATATCGCTCCAGAATTCACACACATATTGCGTATAATAGAAGCTTCATGGGAAAGCGATTTAATATCTGCGTCTTTATGCCGCAACTGAATCCATTTGCATCCGCCATTCAATGCTCTCTCCACTTGGTCTATCGCAGGCATATCTTGTGAAGGATGGGTGATAAACTGAAGTCGAAACTGATTAGTGCTAAAATTCGGCTTCCAGACCGCCCCCAACATTGCGGCACCACCAAATCCTAAGGTTTCGATTTCATTGAATTTCTCTGGAGTGACACCCCCGAGGGCAAATATCTTTTTATTGACACAACGCCTTAATTGACTGAAATCGAAATTGCCCTTATATCCTGGCTTTGAAATACTGGGGTATATAGGGCTAAGGAATGCATAATCGTATCTAAATGATGCCACCTCCTCCAAAGAATGAAGTGACTGACTGATAAGTCCATTCCATCCTTGAGGGGCCACACAGTTTTTGCTGTTTAGGTGTACACCGCCAAGGCCAAGCTGCTGGGCTATCTCAAAATGATAATGAATAGAAATCTTAGGATATAGGCTCTGAGGGATTCCCTTAATCAAATGCATTACATCCTGTGCTGAAGCATCTGGTTTGCGTATATGCACACGATCAAATCCATCTATCGAAAGACACCTAATGATTGCATCAGACTCTTCCTTAAAGAAATAGGGGTGGGTGATAGCTATCTTTTTCATGGAATCAACCACCGCAAACGGCTTTGATAACGATTATTTTCATGCCATCAGTAATCGCGAAACTATCAAAGCGGGCACGGGGCACCACCTTATTATCCACGGCCACAGCTATGCCTTTATCTGACATGCATTGAAGGTCGAGAAGCTCACTGAGAGAGAGCGAATCTTTAGAGATTTGAATCTCTTTGCTGTTGATTGATACTGTCATAACTACAAATAATATAAAAACACAAAATCCGCATTGATATAATGCGGACACACGTGGGATAACCCATATAAAATTTGCAGATATGTATCACAAGATCCTTTCGTCGGTACTAACCGCATCAAGTTCGAATGGTATAATCTCAGTCCTCCTATTTGGGGACACCCACTTGTGTTTTGCAAAGTTAATCTAAATCCTTGTAAGAATTCTGCGACTGTAACGAAATTGCAATAATTAAATAAAAAAATAGAGCGTACACCTCATCGCATTGACGTGTACGCTCATCTATCAGTTATTTACCGCATTTGCTCCTTAAGCCATAGATAATGGCCATATTCAGTGGCTTCAGAGGTCCAATGCTCATTTATTGGAGTGATGAGAGCCTCTTTTGGTGCGGAGATTACATTATATACTTCATATGATGTGGTGGGAGGGCAGGTGTTGTCGTTGAATCCCCAGGTCATTCTCACTGGGCATTTCAGGTGGCGAGCAAAGTTCACTACATCATAATACTCTAATGTACGGATTTTATCAGGAGTGGCATCGTTCGGATTTTTCTTGAAATGATGCGGATATCCACCAGCCTTATCTCCAAGATACCCGGTCATATCACTAAGAGCGGGATGATTAGCCGCACAACCATTAACTCTGTCATCGAGCATCGCAGTGGTGATAGCGAGAGCTCCGCCCTGACTACCACCTTGAGTGAAAAGATTCTTTCCATCCCATTGAGGGAGGGATGTGAGAAGGTCAAGGAATCTTCTACAACCGAGATACACATTTTTCATATAATAATCATCTGGATTTGACATGCCAAACTCCAGGTACTTGCCTTTTTCCTGACGAAGCTTTGAGAATTCCTCGTCGCTAAGCTTTGGATGACAGCCGTGAATCTCTATCTCGCATCTAATCATACCACCCTCACCATAATATCTATGGCGCAACGGGTCCTTAATGGTCTTGACTCCCGCTCCCGGTGGGCAAAGCACAGCAGGATATTTACCAGGCTCTTTTGGTATAAATAAATATCCATACATGCATTGGCCTTGATCGTTTAATGCCAGTTTTACAAGCTGGCATGTCATTTTATCTGTAGTATATTCATCAGCAGGCTCAATGGTGTATGAAAGAGGATATTTTTTATCTTCTGATACGCACTTTTCCCAGAATTCCATGAAATCAGCCGGCTCGCCAACATAAGGAGAGAGCTTTTCCGGCTCAAATCCCACCTTTACATGATGTTTAGAGGTGCGATTATCAAATTTTGCGGATAGGCGCAGGTCTCTGAACCCAGGCTTTTGCATAGTGCCCATAGTGATGGTGGCACATCCATTGGTATCAAGAGAGATGGAATCGGTGTTTTCGTCATTGAGCATATCATCGGCCAAAGAATATCTAATGACAGCTCCAGAGGCAGGCTGCCCATAGCGAAGAAGCTGGAGCGACACTGTGGCATCCTCACCGGTTTGATATATCCAGGATGAATGGTCAGGCACAGTTATCCAAAGAAAATCATCACGATACGGATAATTCTCTGCCGATACAGAGATGGCTGAGAGTGTAGCTGCGATTATACATTGTTGGATTTTTCTCATGGTAGTTGTATAATATTTGTTTTATTTAGCAAAATTAAAATTTTCCTGTCAATATATCAAATATTTTGAGGCAAATTATCATATTATTGCATACACACAATTAGATAAGATTGATTATCAACGATATTATAGTGGTGATAATGTGAGACGTGAGAGCGTGACAGAACATAAACGCATGTATAAATGTTTTAAATATGAAGTAAGCACCAAGTGCTTCGTTCTGACCAAAATAAAAGAAGTAATTAAAAAAACACAAATTATGGAACGAATTACATATCTTTCACACTGCGGATATGCAGTGACACTTGACGATGTGATTTTGGTATTTGATTACCTTCACGATCCATCACACTCATTGAAACACATTCTTGAAAGGAATCCTGACAAGCCTGTGGTATTCTTTATCAGCCACATGTTGGTAAACAACAACCACTTTAACCCCGGCACATTCGAAATAGCACAAAATCACCGCAAAGTGTATGTGGTGAGCAATAGTGTGCCTGCCATGTATATTCCTTCTACCCTTGAAGTGCAGGGTGTGAGTCATGGTGACGTAGTTGAAGACCTGCCAGGTCATGTGTCAGTGAAGGTCTATGGCACGCCTGACAAGAATCATAATAAAGGAGTCTGCTTCATGGTGACCACCTCTGATGGTAAAAAGATTTTCCACGGTGGTCATCTCAACGAATGGGATTTGCCCGACGAAACTTCAAAGAATGAAGCTCGCAATGATGATGAAAAGTTCAGAGTCATTGTAGATCGTATAGCACAGGAGAATCCTGTTGTGGATGTGGCTATGTTTGCAGTAGATCCCCGCATTAGCCTTGATTTTGCGCGTGGAGCAAGAATATTGGCAGAAAAAATAAAAATCAAGGACTTCTTCCCTATGGCTGTAGACGGCGATTTCAAAGAAGCATTTGATTTCTCTTCTTATCTGCCTGCCGGCACTAACGGACATGCCATGCGTGCGCCCGGAGAGTCAATCGAGCTATGATAATGGGTTAAGTACCCGGTCAGGTTAAAAGCATACATTAAAGGGACCATCCGCAGTAGTATCTTTAAACCAGCCTGAAATAGGTTTGATATTGCGGTGTCATATGCCAGACCGAAATAGAATTATATTTTTATCAACTGCGATGTATTGATTTACTAAATCGAAAAGTACAAGAATCTACTTCCCGACCGCTGGGAACCACAAAAAGATAGCCGTCCAAAATATGGACGGCTATCTTTTTATTGCTATCTGCCACTGCGGACAGTTGTACTTACAATATAAAACTTACTTTGCGTAAATTATATATGTGGTATGTGGAGCCACTTGTCCTTTGATTGTTCCGTCAGACACAGTGAAGGCAGTGCCATGTACCTTGTCTTGGTATGTGCCATCAGCCAGAGTAGTGGGCATTTCTATTGCTTGCTCCGCACCAGAGAAATTGACAATCGCAGAGCCCGCATTTCCTCTGTTAACCTCTGCAACCGTACCATCAACAGAAAAATTCACTGTCTCAGGCTGGCCGTGCATAGCTTTTCTGAATTTGTTTACTGCCACTACTTCAGGATGGAAGAATTCGTCATTGCCTCGAGCTCCGATTCTATTATTGCCCCAATAATTTTCGCGCGTACTGCCTGCGGGACGGCTATAGAAGAGGGGAGTACCATGCTGACGGGCAGTAAGGAATACCCAGCCAGTGCGGATTTGCTCATCAGTAAGCCCGGCCGACTCATGCTCATTGCAATATGTGTCATGGCTTTCAACCCAAGTGACAAGATTGTCGGGAGCCACCGGGTGATGCCAGTCCATAAGGCTGTCAGCCGAAGTGCTTCCGGCACCAATTACATTTCTCAAAGCATGACCATAAGCGCTTGCTGTAAGTCCCATATATTCGGCATACTCAGTCTCCTTGACATTCTTGTCTTGGAGCACCTCTCCGTAAATAAAGAGGCTATCGGCCGGAAGTGCAAGCTGCACACCGTCCACTGCTTCCCGACCAGTGGCCACATCCCAGAAATTATTTTTCTTGGCTTTTTCATCAAGAGGATCAGAAGGGAGGCCAATATGCTTCGCAGTGTCATATCTGAAACCTTTTACTCCGAGTGAAAGCAGGTCGTTGACAAACTGCATATAGTACTTCTGAAAATCCGGATTCTCTGTATTTACATCAGGCAGACCTCCCATTTTACCGGTTGTACATTGGTAGCGGTCATTGTAGTCAATAATATCGTTAAAGCCATTAGCATGGAAAAGATTCTCATGGCCTCCTACTGCACTGTCGAGAGATGTCAGCACCGCCGTATGATCCACTGCGGTATGATTGGGCAGTACGTCCACGATTACCTTTACACCATATTTATTAGCACTGTCTATCATGGCAGCAAGCTGACTGCGCGAGCCTAACATATAATTGCCTATGGTCCAATCGGTGGGCTGATAGTAATAATACCATTTGCCACTTACAGAATCGCCTTCTTGGCTAAAAAGGGCCATACCGCCATCTTCACCGACAAAACAAGCCTGAGCGGGTGAGGTCTGCACATAATCATATCCTGATTCGGCTATAGTCTTCATATTAGCGGCTATGGTATCAAATGACCATGTCCAGGCATGAAGTATCACATCATCTTCGGTGGGGACACCGGGATTGTCTATCTTTGTGGTAGGATTACATGCCACCATAGCAGCAGTAACAGCAAATAAAGGTAGGAATCTCATTATATATAGATTGTGGTTATGAATAATGATTTGTCAGACCGCAGCGATAAGCCACGACCTGACAAATCAAGGGATTTTAGAACATCTTTTCGGGGTATTCACCGGATGCGTGCAGAGACTCCAGCTTAGCCACCACATCGGGTCTGTCTTTAGCATATGTCACACCAAACCAGCGAGAGGTGGTGTCAAGCACCTTCACAGTGGCTTCGCCTGAATTAATAAGCGGGTCAATGGCCGGCGGGATGGTCATTTCAGCCTTAGGTGTCTCGAGATTTTTATCGAGGAATTTTTTGAACTCGCGTTCTCCAAATTCGAAGTAGTCAGGTGTGAAACCCCACATATTCATAGACACAGGAGTCTTGGGGTCAAGAATCTGCTCCTTACCGTCTTCGTCGATAAATGAAATCTCGTGGTTGCTATTGTATTCGATAGCTGTACGCTCCACCACAGAAGTAAGAAGGCCATCATTGTTTTCACATACACCGCGGGCCACCGATCCGTTTTCACTCATGGTGTTGCCCACGCGGAATCCCACCATGCAGTAGTCTCCCTTGCGGTAATGCTCGCGGCTGAGTTCGTTGGCTATCACTCTGAATGCGTCATGGCCATAAAAGTCGTCGGCATTGATTACGGCAAAAGGCTCTTTAATCACATCTTTCGCCATCAGCACAGCATGGTTTGTTCCCCAAGGCTTAGTGCGGTCGGCCGGGCATATATATCCCTCAGGGAGTTTATCGACAGACTGGAACACAACTTCTACAGGTATGTGACCTTTATATTTAGAAAGAATTTTCTCATTGAAGTCGTTTTCGAAATCCTTGCGAATCACAAACACCACTTTGCCGAATCCTGAGCGGATAGCGTCAAAGATAGAATAGTCCATAATTGTCTCTCCGTGGGGTCCAACACCATCAAGCTGCTTGAGACCTCCATAACGGCTGCCCATGCCGGCAGCGAGTACATAAAGAGTAGGTTTCATGATATTTTGAATTATTAAATTTAAAGATGATTATTGAATGCCTCTTTCTCTGAGCTTCAGCTGCCAGTTCCAGGCTGATTTGAGTGTGTCTTCAAGAGAAGTCTCGGCCTTCCATCCCAGCACATTGTTGGCTTTGTCAGGATTAGCCCACACTTTTTCAATATCACCGGCGCGGCGGTCGGCATAAGCCCAGTTTAATTTCACACCGGTGGCTTTTTCGAAAGCATCGATGATTTCTTTTGTGCTCACGCCGCGACCAGTGCCCACATTAAACACTTCGAGCTGAGGGCTGTCAGTGTCAAGCACGCGTGCCATGGCCTTCACATGTGCTTTGGCGAGGTCTACCACATAGATGTAGTCGCGGATGCATGTTCCATCGGGAGTGTCATAGTCGTTGCCAAACACTTTGAGCTGCTCACGGATGCCAATAGCGGTCTGTGTCACAAAAGGAATTAGATTCATGGGCACACCATTGGGGAGTTCACCAATGATTGCTGTGGGATGTGAGCCGATGGGATTGAAATATCTCAGCAGGATGGCCTTGATGGGCGCGCCGCTGGCAATATCATCGCGAATTATCTCCTCATTGATTTGCTTAGTGTTGCCATAAGGGCTTTCGGCGGGCTTAATGGGGGCAGACTCGGTGACAGGGAGATTTTCTGGGTCAGGCTGGCCGTAGACTGTGCAGCTTGAAGAGAAAATTATGCCTTTCACACCGTGTTTGGGCATAAGCTCCAGGAGATTTACAAGAGATACTATGTTGTTTTTATAGTAAAGTAGAGGTTTCTGCACACTTTCGCCTACAGCTTTGCTTGCGGCAAAGTGAATGATACCAGAAATAGGGTAAGCTGACATCACTTCATCCATGGCATTGAGGTCGCAGCAGTCAGCCTTAATGAAAACCGGGCGCACGCCTGTGATTTTCTCTATGCCGTCAACGACATTTTCGTTAGAATTCGACAGATTGTCTACTATCACCACATCGTAGCCAGCATTGATGAGCTCTACAGTGGTGTGTGAGCCTATAAAACCGGTGCCACCGGTCACTAAAATTGTTTGTTTCATTTAGATGAGTTAATCGTAATAAATTGATTTCACAAAATTACAAAAAAGTTTGTTAAATACATACTAATAAATGATTATTTATTTATTATTACATAAATTTTTTCTAACTTTGCGGAGATATAAGACGAACCAATCTAAATTACCATATATTATAGATGAAAAAACATTTAGCTTTATTAGCTGTAGCCACGGCGTGTGCTGTGTCTTTGTCAGCACAAGATTCAGCACCGGCATTTCCTGGCGCTGAGGGTTTTGGACGTTACACCAAAGGTGGCCGAGGAGGCGAAGTGAGGTATGTGACAAATCTGAATGATGACGGACCCGGGTCTTTTCGCGAAGCTGTGGATGGCAGCAAACCAAAGATTATAGTATTTAATGTATCTGGTATCATTGAGCTGGAGTCTGAACTTACGGTGGGAGCAAACACCACGATCGCAGGACAGACAGCACCCGGACAAGGCATTACCTTGAGATACTATACTGTACGCCCAAGCGAGAATAACATATGGCGTTTTATCCGAATCCGCCGCGGAGAAGAACGCAATGTCAACGACGGCGCTGACGCCACATGGCAGCGCCAGAAAAAAAACATTGTTCTTGACCATTGCTCACTGAGCTGGGCGATAGACGAGGTGGCTTCATTCTATGACAACCGCGATTTCACTATGCAGTGGTGTACACTGGCAGAGGCGCTGGCCAACCCCGGGCACACTAAGGGAGCCCACTCATATGGAGGAATTTGGGGCGGCAAAGGAGCCTCATTCCACCATAATTTCATTGCGCATATGCAGAATCGCGTGCCGAGATTCAATGGCGCGAGATATGCCTGGACCGGATACGACAAGAGCTTGTATCCTAACACAGTAGAGGCTGAGCGTGTGGATTTCCGTAACTGCGTGATGTACAACTGGGGTACGGGCGGCTGCTATGGCGGACCTGGCGGAGGCTACATCAATATGCTGAACAACTATTACAAAGCCGGCCCCGGCACTTCTAATAAGACACGTGTGACACAGGTGACTGTGGCTTCAAGCGGCAATGCTGACAAAAAACACCCAGAGTTATACGGACTATCAAGCCGATATTACATAGCCGGGAACTATGTCTCCGCTTCAGACACTCCTGAAAATTTCGATTGGAAAGGTGTGGTGTATGATGGCGGACTTGCATCAAAAGACGGCGATAAATACGTTAAGGATCCCGGTGAATTCTATGCCAAGGATGAGACCAGCACCCTGATAGGCGATGTAAACTGTATTCGCGTGCGTCTTGATGCTCCTATTGATGTGGCTGAAGTGACCACTCATACGGCAGTACAGGCCTATGAGAATGTGCTGGAATATTGCGGAGCTTCGTTAGGCCGCGACATGGTGGATGCCCGCTATTTCGAAGAGGCCGCTACTGGCACCACCACTTATATGGGGCCGGTGGTGAAGCGTGCCGGAATCATTGATTTTGTGGCTGACCAGGGTGAGTACACTGTGCCGATTGAAACCCGTCCGGAAGGCTTTGACAGCGATGGTGACGGCATACCCGACTATTGGGAGGTGGCTAATGGCCTCAATCCCAAAGATCCATCTGACGGCTCACTCTATACTATTGATTCAGAAAAAGGATGGTACACTAATGTGGAGGTGTATATCAATTCTCTTGTGGAGCATATCATGAAGGGAGGCAACGCCAATGCTATCGAGGCTATCGATGAGTATTATCCTCAGTATGTATCCGCCGGTATATCAGATATTGTGGACGACTCTAATGCGGCCGTCGAAAGATTTGAGTACTATGGTGTGGATGGCCGCAGATTATCTGAACCAGCCAATGGAGTGTCGATAAGACGCATATTTTATTCTAACGGGAAAATAGCTACTGACAAAGTGATTAAGTGAGTAGAGACAACCCGCTGCTATTGACACGGTCTTGCCGATAGACACTGTAAGAGCCACATCTGATTAAGACTCTGCCTTCACAACTGATAATTCTATTCAAACACAAGAAAATGTGTATTTATGGATTATCATTCGGCTATTCCGGCATTATTCGTCAGTCATTGTGGATTCTCATTGCACTATCTTAGAGAGGCCAAACTGACCAAAAATCGTATTCATTAAATATCACACATTTTTTGTGTTTTATGACCTATAATATCTCACCTTTGTTAACCAAGGTGAGATATTTTTATAACAAATAATGCGGAATAGAATGATAAAATCTTTTTGGCATGATATTTGTTATATAAGATATATATTAATCATCTTTAAACATAAAATTAGATTATGGAAAAAATCGTACCGGGAAAGTTTGTTTCCCTTATTTATAATCTCTATGCTGTAGGTGCAGACGGAAGCCAGGAGCTTGTGCACCAATCAGACCCTAAAGATCCGGAGAAAATAATCTTCGGTGTGACCAAAGGTGTAATAGCTCCCCTGGAGAAGGCTCTTGATGGTATGGAAAAGGGTGGCGAGTTCAATGTACTCGCTAAATCAGAAGAAGCATTTGGTGCACATGACCCAGAGCAAGTGGTTGAGCTTGACAAAGACCTCTTCTTCGTAGACGGAAAATTTGACGACGAAATGGTGGCAAAAGGCAACTATGTGCCGATGCTTACAGCTGATGGTTATAGAATCAGCGGACTGGTGCTTGAAGTCACTGATAAGAAAGTGAAGCTTGACTTCAACCATCCTCTTGCAGGAAAAGACATCCGCTTTATCGGCTCCGTGCTGGATGTACGCGACGCTTCAGATGAAGAAATCCACCTGGCCACTTCTCATGGCTGCGGCGGATGTGGCTGCGGCGGCAACGAAGGCGGCTGTGGAGACTGTGGCAGCAATGGCGGCGGCTGCAGCTGCAATGGATGTGGAGAATAAAGCAATTATTTTGCGCCATATAATGAAAAATGAAGTCTGGCTAATCAAAGCCAGACTTCATTTTTCGTTGTCGGTTATATACTGATGTCAATCGATTTGGATAACCACGTAATTTGACACACCCCAGAATTCAGAGGGATTGAGGATGCGAAGCACCTTTTGTCCGTTAACATCCACTATCTCATATGATGATTTAGGCTGAGTGGTGCTCACCACTTTAGCTTTATTAGAGTGCAACTGGATAGAAGTGAGTGTGCGTTTATCAGCTTGTACAAAGAAGGATTTGTCAAAATCACCCTGCATGATTTTGGTTTTGCGGAGAAATCCGCTTTCTATTATATCGTGCTTTTTGAGCTCGCTCTTGCTGCCAATTGCATAGAAGCACTGATTTGCGATATCTGCTTGTTTGACGGCCTCTTCTTGAGCTGTATTGCGCTCCTCAGTGACACTGGCCACAGTGGTGTTGAGAGAATCAACCTTAGAGTCAAGTTTGGTGATGGTCTCGTTAGCAGAGGTCAATTTTGATGTAAGCGACTCCACCTGAGAATTCAAATCGTCAATTTGCGAACGCAGGTTAGTGATTGTGGCGAGAAGCTTATCGTTGGACACCTTTGATGATTTAAGTTTTGCTTCTAAGTCAGACAATTTCTGACGACGCTCTGCGAGGGTAGACTTAATTGAAGCGAGATCACTTGACACAGAACCTCTTGAGTTCATATCTGTGCCGGTGGCGCTTACGGTGATTACCTTCTCCACTCCCTTGATGTCGTTGATACTTGCGGTGACTTCGTTGACGAGGTCAAGGAGCTCGTCACGTTCGGCAATTGCGTTTTGGAGCTCTTCGCGAGATGCCTCATTCAAAGCCTTTTGGTTGGCCAGCTCCTGCTCTGTAGCCTGCTGTTTGCTATTGTCGCAGGATGAGAGAATTGAGATACACAAAACTCCCAGAATAAAAAACTTTTTCATAATTCCTATTGAAATAAATTAATAAGTTAATAGATTCAGAAATATTTTAATCATAAATAAATATCTACGTATATTAAACGTCTGAATCTTTATATTTGTTGCGGTGTACTTTAATTTCCGTTTCCTCTTGCTTTCCGGCCACCACTATCACAATTTCACCTTTAGGTGAGTTATTCATGTAATATTCAAGCAGAAACGACAGGGAGCCTCTCATGGTTTCATTATGTATTTTTGATATTTCGCGTGACACAGAGGCCTGACGCTCAGCTCCGCATACCTCAATAAGTTGGGAGATAGTGCGTACAAGTCTCAGCGGAGACTCATATATCACAAAAGTGCGACAATCATCAGCCAAGACCTTCAGTCTTGTGGCTCTTCCTTTCTTCTGAGGGAGGAAACCCTCAAACACGAATCTATCGCAAGGCAGGCCGGAATTAACAAGGGCAGGCACGAATGCGGTGGGTCCGGGGAGAGTCTCCACCTCAATATCACGGGCACGGCATTCGCGTGACAGCAAAAAGCCGGGATCTGAAATCCCGGGCGTGCCTGCATCAGATACAAGTGCCATTGTCTCACCTGCCTCTATCCTGTCAAGTATCTGAGATGACACTTGATGCTCATTAAACTTATGATAACTTACCATAGGAGTGCCAATTTCGAATTTCTTCATAAGCACTCCGCTGGTGCGAGTGTCCTCAGCAAGAATCAGTGACACACTCTTAAGCACAGATATGGCTCTTGGAGACATATCCTGCATATTACCCACCGGGGTGGGCACTATATAAAGCTTTCCTGGCATAATCAGATATCATTAAAGTGATTTGACACTATAGATAAAAAATCTTTCACTTCTTCATCGTCAATATCAAAGCCGCGGTCGTTGAGGAGATAGTCGTATACGTCACTTAGGGAATCCATAGCAGAGATATTATTGACAGTGGATATAAAATCATCATTGCTATTACCGAATATGGTCCTGACAAATCTGAATTTATCATTGAGATTAAATGTTTTCAACAAATCTTGTGAAATGGATGAAGAAATCATATCTTCTACACGTATGCCCTTGGCCGTGTGTGAAGCCGAAGAGCTTGATATCACAGGAGAAACACTCGTTTTTGGATCTGCCACAACTGACGCAGGAAAGATAGACGATTCTTCAACGATATCGTCGGAATTAACAATTATCTCCGCGGATAAATTGGCTAATGCATCATTCTCATTACCCTTTACCTCATCATTTTCGGCATGCTCCAGCGTAGAAGGCTCAGAGCTTGGCGACTCTTGTGTGCCCTCAACGGATTTAATTTCAAGGGCGCTCTCACCAGATGTCTCCTTGTCCTCAGCCGCACTCTCCAAATCTGGCTCGATGGATATTTCGGTAATATCATCAATCTCCTGGGTCAAAGGGGAGTTTATGGGCGCCATTTGAGGCTCTAAAGCGACCTCTGTGTCAGAGGTGGCAGTTTCAATCAATACTTCTGAAGGAGAAGGGGAAAGAATCAAATCATCCATAAGCTTTGCGAACTGCTGATATTTCTCAATTAGCAGACTTTTAGCATCATCTGTCTGTCTCGCCGATAATGAGCGGATTGCACCGTCTATCTCAAGATTTAATCTCAATAGTATTTCAAGATTGTCCATAATAAATAATTGATTCGAAGATTATTGAATGAGAGAAAGCAGGAAATGTCGGTATGGTATGGTGTGGTTTAGAATGTGTTAAGCAGAAAGTCTTGTATTGATTTCCTAAGTGCAGCCCTGCTACAATAAAAATTATTAACCAGGATAACCACCACATGAGTGGGTATTCCGGAGTCATCTAATTTATATCCGGCAAAGCATTGCACAGCGCTCATGCTGCCAGACTTTAACGCCAATTTTCCTTTTAGTGGAGAGTCTTTCAGCAGACTTTTTACTGTGCCGTCTTCGCCTACTTTAGGCATTGCTGAAGCAAACACAGATACATGCCCGCTTTTAGCCATCCACTCCAGCACATCGGCAATGAAAATAGGCTGGAGACGATTGGCGCGAGCCAGTCCGCTGCCATCCACGATTTTATTGTACTGTGTAGATACGCCTCGATCTTTCCAAAGATTAACCTCGTCTTCTATAGCAGTGCTTCTTTTATTACCAGGAGCTATAGCTCGGAGCAAGCCCTCCGCAAACATATTATGGCTTTCGAAGAGAGTCTCTCTAATGATATCGGAAAGCTTTGGAGAGTAGTGAGTGAAAAGCTTTTTCTTCGTAGCGTTTGACTTGCCTGCTTTCGAATCCACAGAGATACCTTTTGAAGATAAAAATGCCTTTAGCGCATACTTATAGGCCTCGGCCGGATTTGGCATCGAAGTCCTGACCATCCATTTCTTATCATTAGGCCGAGGGCCATATGCCACAAGCATATTTGAGTCAATTCCACGCATTAAATCTGAAGATGAGGCGGTCTTTACCTTTAACTCTAAATTAGGGATATGCGGCACTGTTTTACCCGTAGCGGGCCAAAGCTTAAAAACATTGTCAGAGAAGTTGAAGCCAAAAAGTCCGGCGCCATAAGCCCATGCCACATCGTCAATCTGCCATTGAGGTACACATCCAGATTCGGAGAGCGATTCGTTAATCACAATATCCCCATTGATTGTCTTTATGCCATTGTCTTGCAGGGAACGAGCAATTTCAGAGGCTAATTTTTCATACTCTTTCTCAAAAAGCTCACTGTCAATGGTGGGATCGGCGCAGCTTTCAATATATAGGTTTCCGCTGCATACGCCATCCACAATATCACCTGTGGTGTAAATATTTGTCTCGAATCTAAAATTTTCTTCAAGCAAGGATAGGGCAGAAGCTGCGGTAATCACCTTCATAACACTCGCAGGTGCAATAGCCTTGTTTTCGTCGTTATTTGCAATTACCTTGCCAGTGGACAGTGATTTTACGTAGATGCCTACCGCCGCAGATTCTTCGCCGGGAAATCCCAGAGAGACTTTTGCGCTGAGTGGTACAGCTGTGAGTACGGAGGATACAAAATATAGAAGTGCCTTATTCATAAATTAGTGGTGAGGAGAGCTGAGTAATAAAATAAATATGGAGGGGACTAATCTGAAACTGTACAGGAAGTGTCTTTCAGAGAGAGCACTCTGCCTGGAAATTGAGTTAGGAGAGTGTGATTGTGAGTGGCCACAACCACAGCTGTGCCTTTTTCTGAAATATCCTTCAAGAGGGTGATTACTTGCTCGCCGGTCTCAGGGTCAAGGTTGCCCGTGGGCTCATCGGCTAAAATCAGCTCAGGGCTGTTAAGCAGGGCCCTGGCTATCACTATACGCTGCTGTTCGCCACCCGAAAGCTCATGAGGCATCTTATATGATTTGTTGGCCATGCCGATGGATTCAAGCACCTGCTCAATTCTTTCGTTTATATCGGCTTTGGATTTCCATCCGGTAGCTCTAAGCACAAAGTCAAGATTGCTGTATACGTCACGGTCCATCAGCAGCTGAAAATCTTGAAAGACGAACCCGATATGTCTTCGCAAAAAAGGTATTTTGCTACGCTTTATAGAGCAAAGGTCAAAGTCAAGCACTGATGCTGAGCCTTCTGAAATGGGCACATCAGCATAAATTGATTTTAATAGCGTGCTTTTTCCTGAGCCCACCTTGCCAATAAGATACACATATTGGCCTTTATCTATACTGAAATTTACTTTTTTAAGTACAGTATGCTCTTTTCGCAGCAATACTACATCCTTATAATCTATTACGTGTGACATTGTTATGAAGTAAACGCGCTTTATGGAAATCACAAACTAATATGAAAGACAATTCGCCGGATTTGGCATTATATAAGGCTAAAAATAAAATGCCACATCAAAGGATGTGATGAAACTCCGAAAAGACAGGATTTGAGGGCCTCCAGTTCTTTGTAATCCGCCTGGCCAAAATGAATTGGCTGCATGGTCAAGACCATACATGGGGCCCGCCATCGAAAAGGAAGCATGTCTCGGAATTGTTGAATAAAATGAAGAGTTTCCCGATCCGCTTTGATGTGGCAAATATTTTATTAGGCCTTAGCCTGAATGTCCGACTCTCTTGTCTTCAGTATTGTAACGCAAAGTTACATCATTATGTTCTATTGTGCAAATTTTTTTTATAAAAAGATGTTTTTTTATTGCATCCTATAGGCACGAAAAAGTGCCCGCTAATTGATGACGGGCACTTAATACTATAGAATAATGCTATAATTATTTATTCATCATCGAGATAGAGCGGGAGATAAAAGCAGACAGCTGTTCGCCCTTGAGCAAGCCGTTGCCGAGAAGGGCGAGGTCTACAAGCTGCTTGACTTCGGGGCGTGTTGACGCATAGTCTGAAATTATCTTTGTCTGTTTGTCGCGCAGGTCGGCCACTGTCTTCTCGAGATCTTTTACCTTCTGGTCATCCTCGGCCGAAAGGTTTCCATCCTTTGCTGAAGAGCGGATGGCAGAGATTTCAGAATTTTTGGCCTCAAGCTCCTGAGCCATTGGCTCAATATCAGCTCCCAAGGTCTCCACAGCTTGTGAACGTATAGTGGCTATCAATGGATGCTCTGTGTTCACCACCAGATTGTAGCTGTCGGGGAGCTGTCCATAGAAGCTCATGCCAGGCTGAAGAGCGGCCATGTCCTTCATGCGTCGCATATACTCATCCTGAGTGATAACTATAGGCTGAGCAGTGGGGGAAAGAGCCTCGAATGATACAATGAAATTAGCATTCTCCACCGCCGGAATCTGTGAGCGGAATTCAGTGGTGAGAATATTGCGCTGCAATGGGGTCAAGTCCACTTGCTTGGCATTATCCTTACGGATAATATTGTCAATCACATCGCTATCTACTCTCACAAAGCGAGTCTTTTCGAGTTTTTGCTCAAGCATACCTATAAAGTGGCTGTCAAGCTGGCCGTCCATCAGCAACACATTGTACCCTTTCTCATTTGCGCCATTAATATATGTGTACTGGTCCACCGCATTAGTGGCATACAGATATATTGTGGTGCCGTCCTTGTCGGTTTGCTCCGGTTCAACAAGGCTTTTGTATTCCTCAAGGGTGAAATACTTGTTTTGGGTGTCTTTAAGAAGCACAAACTTCATAGCCGCCTCACAGAACTTCTCATCAGTGAGCATGCCGTATTCAATGAATACTTTTATGTCGTCCCATTTTGCCTCATAGTCGGCTCTGTCATTTTTGAAGATATCGTCAAGACGCGATGCCACCTTCTTAGTGATGTAAGAAGAAATCTTTTTCACTGCAGTGTCAGCCTGAAGATACGAGCGAGACACATTAAGGGGAATATCGGGCGAATCAATCACACCCTGGAGCAGCATCATGAACTCAGGGATAACACCCTCCACAGAGTCGGTGACATACACCTGATTGCAGTAAAGCTGGATTCTGTTTTTCGTAACTTCAAGATTGCTGTGAATCTTGGGGAAGAAGAGGATACCGGTGAGATTGAAAGGATAATCCACATTGAGGTGAATCCAGAACATCGGATCATCCTGGCCTGGATAGAGCTCGTGATAGAAATTGATATAGTCTTCTTTGGTGAGTTCTGACGGTTTTTTCATCCATTGTGGCTCAGTGCTGTTTATCACCTTGTCTTTGTCAGTATCCACCATCTTGCCGTCTTTCCATTCCTGCTCTTTTCCGGAAATCACAGGCACAGGCAAGAAACGGCAGTACTTTTTGAGAAGGCCATCAATGGTGCTTTGCTCAAGGAATTGCTTGTCGTCATCATCAATATAAAGCACGATATCAGTGCCTCGCTCTGTGCGACCGCCTTCCTCGAGAGAGTACTCAGGCGATCCGTCGCAAGTCCATTTCACCGGTTTAGCTCCTTCTTTATATGAAAGAGAGTTGATTTCCACTTTTTTTGCCACCATAAAAGCAGAGTAGAAACCGAGACCGAAGTGGCCAATTATCGAATTGGCGGAATCTTTGTATTTTTCGAGGAATTCCTCAGCTCCTGAGAAAGCTATCTGGTTGATATACTTGTCTATATCATCAGCATCCATGCCGATGCCATGATCACTTACAGTGAGTGTGCCGGCCTCTTTGTCTATTGACACTTTCACATTAAGTTCGCCAAGTTCGCCTTTGAACTCGCCAAAAGAGGCGAGTGTCTTGATTTTTTGAGTAGCGTCGATTGCGTTAGATACAAGTTCGCGCAGAAATATCTCGTGGTCGCTGTAAAGAAATTTTTTGATTACAGGGAAGATATTCTCTGTAGTTACTCCAATTTTCCCTTGTTGCATATTTCTATATATTAATGTAGTTAATTTAATGTTTCTATTAAAATTCTCTTTGTATATAACAATTCAGCAAAAGTTGTGCCAAAGTGAACACTGTCATTATTTCTTAAAAAAACTTATATAATGTGCCTGCAATCATAAGAAAGCATTAAGTTTAAAGTATCCAAATGTATGGTAAACTATCGCATACGTTTACATATATTTAAATATATCAAAGTTTTAATTTGAAACATTCAATTAGTTGTTTTACATATTATATCATTTTTGAAGATGGTTGAATCCCAGCAATTTCCAGAAATATACTCGTGTGTTCATTTTAAATTTGCGCAATTGAATCTTTATTGCTATTTTTGTTGTTATTTTATAAAATGAATCATACCAACCAATTAAAAACATGAAAATTACTTTATTTCCAGCGCTTTTGATGGCTATGACATCTATCGTGTCTGTGGCACAGCAGAGATACTCCGGTGGCGATATATCCTTGCTGCCCGAGTACATAGATGCGGGTGCCAAATATTATGACCATGACGGAAAGCCGGTGGCTCAATTCCTCCCATGGTGCAAAGAGCAGGGCATGAACGCCATGCGTGTGCGTCTGTTTGTTGATCCTGATAAATATCAAGAGCAGCACTCCTCCGACACAAATCCTGACACAAGATACGACCCAAATGCGTGTCAGGACCTTGAATACATATTACCTCTATGCAAAGATATCACTGATGCAGGACTTGACTTATTGCTTGATTTCCACTATTCCGACACGTGGGCAGATCCAGCGAAGCAGTGGACACCAATAGATTGGGAGGGGCTTTCAGATGCAGAACTTTCCGATAAAATATATGAGTATACCAAAGAATCACTCCTTGCGCTGAAGGAGGCCGGTGTGACACCAGCCTTTATACAGACCGGAAATGAGATAAGCTATGGTATGCTTTGGGGACCTCTTGGCACCGCATCGCCAAAGAAAGCCTTTATGGGCAGCGATGCCAACTGGCAGCGATTTGGCAATCTCCTGAGCAGAGCAATCGAAGCGTGCAGGGAGGTGTGTCCACAGGCCAAAATAATAATCCACACAGAGCGTGTGGGTCAAATTGACGTGCTAACTAATTTTTACGAGAAAATTAGCGAGCTGGATGTCGACTATGACATAATAGGCTTGAGCTATTATCCTTTCTGGCATGGAGGTATGAAGCAGCTATCTGACGCTCTATCAGTACTTGAAAAAGAGTTTAGCTCTAAAAATATTATGATAGTGGAGACCGGATATGCCCTTAAATGGCAGGTGCCATATCAAGGCATAATAGACCATACACACGTATGGCCTATATCTGATGAGGGCCAAGCCAAGTTTACCAGTGACCTTGTGGCCACCCTTGAAAAGCATCCTTTGGTCAACGGACTTTTCTGGTGGTGGATGGAGTACAACCCATATGGCACTAATCTATCCGGATGGTATAATGCACCGCTGTTTGACCCCACCACAGGTCGGGCATCCTCCGCATTCAAGATAGTATGTTCGTTCGCCAAAGATGGAGCCGGAGTTAATGATATCTATGATGATATCACCTCTAAGCAAAGGCAATGGTATAATCTGCAAGGCGTAGAAGTGGATGAATCGCATCCTGGGCTCATAATCTCCTCCGGACAAAAGCGCATAAACCATTAAGTATCCGGCCAGGTTAGAAGCATACCATCCTGACCGTGTAAAGACGGCCATCTTTGATCTCGATTATCAGCTATAGAGCCACAGCTACGCGTCTCCAAATCGGAATCAAATCTGATCATCATACAGCACCCATTATTGTATACTTTCAATCTGACATGATGCTTAATTCCAAAATTATAAAGAGGGCACAGGTGTCTGTGTCCTCTTTACGCATATATATTATTGGCATTATAGATGCTATATATCCTCGAATCAATGGGTGTCAGATTTTACTTCAAGCACATACACGGTGGTAGGGGCAGTAGAGACCACTTTTTCACCGTCGCCCTGACGAGTGTCCTGCACAAATAAATGTAGCTTGTTGTGCTGCTGCCATAGCTGTGGGTCAAGAGATGGCTCCCAGGCATTAACGCTGAAATCTGTCAGGTCGGCCACATGCCAATCTCCCGTTGGCCCCTGCTCGGTGTATGCCACCGACACCTTGCTGCCGCGCTCCTCATCTCTGAATATTACGGCAATATAATCACCCTCAGCCACAACTCGAGGTCTTGATATTGGTATCATCTTGGTGCCTCCGCCAGAAAGAGAAAATTCGGATGTGCGTTGAGAAATCTCCTTTTGCTTCCAAGCGGCTCCATCGTTCCAAAGGATTCGATATTGCGGCACTTGAGAATCTTGATTGCGCCAATAAGTCACAATATATGGATGGCTCTGGCTGTCTGCTGTCATGGAGGTCTGGTTGATTAGCTCTGAATTCTGTGGGATATGCCAGGCATACTCGCTTGATGCGGCAGTGATAGGCAGAGAGTAGGGTGTGCCATCGCTGCGCTCCCATGTCATGCCTCCATCTTTAGAGCGAGCATAGCACATGTCATGGTTTGTCTCCACCATCCATGTCTCTCTCCATACCCACGAAACATGTATCACATCATTGGCATCAATGTACAACTGCCAGTACGGGCTCCGCTGCTCTTCGCCGTCTATCAGCGAATCATGCACGCGTATCCACTTTTTATTTTTCACATCATATCTGTTTATGGCCATATTGCCACGGCCAGAAGCTCCTGAACGATAGACAAACAGCAGGTCTCCATTTGAAAGAGAATAAAATTCGGGATATGTCACCTTGGCCTCGTCAATACCGGTCATTGGCTCCATTTCTCCAAGCACCAACTCGCCGGGCTTTAAACTTTTGGCATAATGCAGTGGATGCCCGTGATGGTCAAAAGCCACATGAATGTATCCGTCGCCATCTATCCCCATGCTGATTATATTGTGTCCGTCCGATACATTTCCCTTGTATTTAGAGCGAGAGATTTCCCAATTCTCGCTTTCGAGCTTACGCTTTCCGAGTGTAAGATATCCATCAGGGTCATAAAAAGAAATATACTGAGTGTCGCCTTGTGTGATTATAGAATTAGTGCGAAACACTGTCGTATTGACCGAAGTGCTGCTATATCCTGGGGCCACCTCCACAAGATGTGCGGATGGGGGAGCGGCACTATATGCCACAGAAGGGAACAGGAGCGAAGAACAGCCTAACATAAGAAGGCCCTTGATAAAATTAGCTTTCATTTTTAGATTGAGGCGGTATTAGTAATGAAATTTGTTTGCAAAAGTATAAATAATTGTTGAGAAATTTATGAATCTAAAGGAAAAAAATATCCTGTAAATAAAAAATGGATGTGTAGATTGTGCTATTTTATGACACATAATTCTAAAAGCAATTTAAGCATCAATCTGTTGCTATAAAAAATAATTGTCATCTTAAGCTGCTTATTTAAGATGTAATTAGCTTAATTCCATAGGTGTATCTGCGAAGAAATGAATATTAATGGAGCTGTTTAGGCGTGTTAATGCGAGTTAAATTATTTGCATATTCAAAATTTAAGGCGTAACTTTGCATCGCTTTTCAGAAATACTCGGGGTTTAGCTCAGTTGGTTAGAGTACGCGTCTGGGGGGCGTGAGGTCGCTAGTTCGAGTCTAGTAACCCCGACCAAGGAAAAGTGAAAGGCCGTATCACACGATGATACGGCCCTTTTTTATATAATTTCCCCGCCTTAAAAACATTGCCTATGGAGAGAAAATATGATGAATACCAGAAGAAAGCCATAGAGGCCAACAATGGCTTCTATCTGGTGCTGGCACCGCCCGGATGCGGCAAGACAGATATACTTGCCGAACGAATAGCCCATGCCCACGCCGAAGGTGTGGACTTTGGAGACATGCTTTGCCTTACATTCACAAATAGAGCCTCTCGCGGCATGCGCGCTCGCATTATGGGGAAAATAGGGGCAGAAGCGTCTGATGTGTTTGTTGGCAATATACACAGATTTTGCTCAAAGATGCTATTTTCAGAGAATATAGTGCCACAAAACACCAGCGTGATTGATGACGACGATCAGGCAGATGTGCTATGCGCCTATGCGCCCGAATATTTCAGATACAGGAATGGCTTGGGAGAGGTGAATAAAAACGCCGTGAAATATGTGGCCGACCTGACTGCATACATCACACAATCACGCCTTGGACATCCAGAAAGTGTAAAGCCAGAAGGCCTGGCCTTCGCCGAAAAATATGCTTTGGCAAAAGCGTGCGGTTTTGATCCGACCGCCGTGCCTGTATCTGAGGAGGCCCTAATTTATGCGTTGCGCTATTTGACATTTAAGGCCGAGCGTGTGATTATTGATTTTGAGGATATACTTGTGCTCGCATATGAGCACTTGTCGGCAACAGAGCATAGAAAATATCCCTGGATTCAAGTAGACGAGGTGCAGGATTTGAATTTCCTTCAGCTGGCTATAGTGGATGCCCTCACCTGCGATGGGGCCACAGCGATGTATCTCGGAGATGAGCAGCAGGCTATTTTTTCATTTATGGGGGCTAAGCTTGGGCTTCTTGCGAGGCTTAAGGAAAGATGCGCCGGCAACATTCTCTCACTGGCCAATAATTACAGGTCGCCAAGTTATCTGCTTGAGGTGTGCAATGCGTATGCCAGCATGCAGCTCGGAGTGGATCCTGCGCTGCTTCCAAAAGCAGTGAGCAGCGGAGTGAAGCATAAATACGATTTGGCGCTTACGGAATCAGTGGATGTGGATAGGGAACATGGGCGCATACTCGCAATGGTAAGGTATTATTTGAGTCTTGATGACACAGGGCGTCTGGCCATACTCGTGGCAAAAAATGCGGAGGCCGATACTATAAGCCAAACGCTGTCGGCTGCCGGCATCAATAACTTCAAGATATCGGGCAAGGATATGTTCCGCTCCAAAGCCTACAAAACCTTGACCGCACTATACGGAGTGATAGCCAACATGTTTAATTTTGTGGCATGGTCACGTCTTATATATGGGATAGGAGCGGTGAAGACAATTAAGGAAGCTCGTGATCTTGTGACTGAGCTAAACCAGAGGATGATGACGCCTGCTGATTTGCTAAGCGAAGAAGGCACATACATGGAGAGATTTATAAAAATATACGACGGCAGAGAGCTCGTGATGTTTGACACCGAGACCACTGGTTTGAATGTGCTCACGGATGACATTGTGCAAATCGCGGCTTTCAAGGTAAAGGACGGGGAAAAAGTGCCGGGGTCGGATTTTGATATAATTCTTGAAACGGATAAAGAAATCCCGGCTATGCTTGGCGATATACCCAATCCTCTGCTTGAGCGATATGCCAATTCTAAGCACTATACCAGGGAAGAGGGCCTTGAAATGTTTTTAGAATACATAGGCACCGACCCAGTATTAGGGCATAATGTCACCTACGATTATCTCATCCTAAAAAATAATGTAAAGAATACTCTTGGTAGGTCGCTTACTCTCGACATATATGATTCGCTGCATATAATAAAATGTGTGGAGCCTCGTCTTAGAAAATACAAGCTTGAATTCCTTCTTGACCAGCTTGGGCTCGCAGGGCAGAATTCGCATTTGGCCAATGAAGACATAGAGGCCACTAAATCACTTGTGGATTACTGTGTGGAGAAGATAAGGCCTATGCTCGCAGTGCAAAATGAATTTTTACGCCAGATAAAAGTAGAGAATACTGCTAAGCGAATGCGGGTGCTCCAGCCATATTTTCTAAGGATAAACGAATATATATATGAAGATGCTGATCGCACAGGCAGGACTATTTCACAAGAGCTAAGGGATACCCATCAAGAAATGGTAGAGCAGAAGTTAATCTCTGACCTTGGAGACAAATTTGAGGTGTTCCTTAAATTCGTCAATTCAGAATGGGAATGCGGAATTGCCGGAAAAAGCTTGTACGATATGATTTGCGAGCACATAAATGATATCACATCGTCAGTCAATGAGGGTGACCTCATAAATTCCGAAGAGCTTCTCACCAACCGTGTATTTGTAATGACTGTGTACAAAGGCAAAGGACTGGAATTTGAGAATGTGGTGGTGCTCGGAGCTGTGAATGGCACTTACCCATTCTACATGACCAATAAAATATTGTCAAGTCACAACTCAACTGATAAAGAGCGTGAAGATGCCATACGCGACCAGCAAGAGGATGCCCGAAAGTTTTATGTGGCTCTTTCCAGAGCGAAGAAAAGGCTGTGCGTAAGCTACTATAACTATACATCCTCTGGATATAGGGCAGGCGTAACTCCTTTTATCAATTCAATAAAGCATTTCTTTACCTTTTTTAAAGGTTGAAAGAAAGCATTTGATTGCCCGTATTAAGCAATAGAATAATCCCATTGGTATAGACTGCAAATATTATAAATATTTATAAATATGAAATTTACCACTTTGTGCACATATGCCAAATCTGCTGCCCGTGGTGTTGGACAAGTAATCTTTCAGCCATCTTGGCTTTCCGGAATCATAATGAGCCTCGGCATATTGGCGGGCTCGCTCTCCATTGGTGGAGTGGGGTGCGAAATGGCATTTGTGGGAGGTATGGCATCTCTGATACTAATCACAGCTGCGAGTATGCTATGCGGAGCTAAAGGGGCAAAAGACGGCCTGCTTGGATTTAACGCCGTGCTCGTAGGGTGTGCCGTATTCACTTTTTTAACTCCCTCCGTAGAGGCATGGTGCCTTCTTGTTATTGGTGCCCTTGTCACATGGCCAATCAAGCGTTTACTTGACTATGCTCTTAAGATTAGCTCGTTCACATTTCCATTTGTGGTCGCGACATGGGCAATTTTGCTTTTAGCCCACCATATTGGATGCCAGCGCCTTATCATGCCCTCGTTTGGAATTCCTTCCCACAATGATGATATGATCGTGAACATAGGGGTAGGATTGCTCAAAGGCTTATCAGAGGTGTTTCTCGCTGATTCATGGCTTGCGGGCATCCTGATTTTATCGGCACTACTAATATCTAATGTAAAGGCTTCGATATGGGCTGTAGTAGGATCAGGAATAGGCATGCTTATGGCCTGGCTTTGCGGATGCAACCATTTGGATATATATGCCGGGATATGGGGATTTTCGCCGGCTTTGACTGCTGTGGCAGTCAGTACAGTATTACCATCCAAAAAATATGCCATGCCAATGACCGTATTTGGAGTGGTGTTTACATTTGTGATACAGTACTTTTTGTCTGATATGCTTGGACTTATAAATCTGCCAGTGCTAACTATGCCATTTTGTGTGGCTACATGTGTATGTGCGTACATTCTGAGGGTCATTCAGAAAAATACGCAACATTTATAATAATATATAAGTACATGGCCAGATTAAAAGCGTGCAATAATGTATTGTGTTAAGATTGCCGGACTTGTTTGCGATTTGAAGACGCATATCAGTGGCTCTTTCACTGATATGCGGGAGGAAAGATGGCTGTCTTTTATGCGTTCAGGACGGTGTACTCTTATCTGACTTGGTGCTTATAATAATAGATGTGTGAAAGTGTTAAGCTTAATGTCACCAATATAAGGGTATGGCGCGAGGAAATCACCGCCGACAGAGGCTATGAAGTACGAATCCGAAGCCCATTATAAGTAAGTGTTGAGTGTAAAACGAACTGTCGCATACGTTTACTGATACTTACAAAATAGCATAACTTTAGTATATTGGATAAGTATTTATGACCCTAATTTAGTGACATTGGTGTTAAGTCGTATAAAGTGGGCTATCGCAAGGGTTTACACATACTTAAAAATAAGTCTTGTTTCAACTTAATCACTTGCTTTATTATCTAATTTATATCCAGAATCTTGTCGAAGCGGTCTATAATGAATGATGGAGATGCTGCCTTAAGCGATTCCAGGCTGCCATTGCCATATGTCACCGCACAAGTCTTGCATCCTGCGGCGTTGCCCATGAGGATATCCACATCCGCGTCACCCACAACAAGCGTGTCATTAGCATCCCATGACAATGCCTCAAGAATCTTGAGTACAGGTTCGGGATCAGGCTTGCCTTTTGTGACACTATCGGCTCCCACTACCATGTCAAACCATTCATCTATCGACAAACCATGAAGATAGGCGGCCAAAGAAGATAAGCGTCGGCTTGACGCAATAGCTAGACGGTGTCCCTGTGTGTACAATCTATTGAGTGTGGGCACTACACCGGGAAATGTTTTCTCTAACGCATTTTTCTTGATTGTGTCATAATTCTTACGAAACACTTTCGCAAACTCAGTGTCAGAAATATTTAAATCTGGATAGAGATGATGTCCGGCCTCATTTGTGCGTATGCCAATAATAGACTTACACTCCTGCTCAGTGCGCGATGGAAGCCCCATTTCCTTTATAGTGGCCTGAATAGTAGACAAAATCACGTTTGAGGTGTCCATCAAAGTGCCGTCAAAATCAAAAATATAATTCATCGTGTGTGATAGTTTCTTAAATTTTACGTGCAAATTTAGTAAATTTTCCGTAAAATTTAGGTTTTTATTGCCTCAAAAAAAGAATAACTATAAATCATGGAGTGAAGATTGTCCTTTATCTATGAGTTATAGCGTTGAATGTCATTTAATTATAGTTTAAATATAGTGAAAGTGAACTCACAGAGTATCCACATGGAAAAAATAAATGTAAAAAACACACGATAAAATTTGGAAGTGTTAAAATTACATATTAACTTTGTAGTGTAAAAATTACACTTTATCAAAAAGAAATTTTTCTGTTAGTGATATATTTTTTACAGCGAAGCACTCTAATATATGACATTAAACTTAAAATGCATTGAAGAGTTTTGAGTCCACACTGCCATGTGCAGTCGTTATGTCTAACCATTTATTAACAATGTAATGAAATCAGAAATTTTTAATCTTATCATTCTTGATGAGTCTGGCTCAATGTCATGTGTACGAAAGCATACAATAAGTGGCTGCAATGAGACCATCAACACCATCCTTACAGCTCAAGAAAAATACGGAGATACACAAAGCCACTATGTCAGCATCTTTGCTTTTCAGTCAGGAGGCCACCGTCCATCTCGCTATATTATCAAGAATGTGCCAGTGGAAACTGTGGCTCATATCACAGATAAAGACTATGAGCCAGAAGGATGCACACCGCTATATGATGCTATTGGCTCTACCCTTACAGACCTCAAAACGGCCACTAAGAATAAAGAAATGGCCATCGGTAGCGTTACCATCATAACCGACGGTATGGAGAACGCCTCGAAGCAATATACATGCGAAAAAGTGGCAAACATGATCGACGCGCTTAAAGGGCTTGGCTGGAGTTTCAACTTTATCGGTGCCAATATAGATGTAAAAGCTACCGCTGCTACATTAAATATTGATAATTCTCTTGAATTCACACAAGATGAAGATGGCACACAGGCTATGTTTGCTCGGGAAAGAAGAAGCCGTATGGGCTGGCTCAGCCGCCATAACTCAATAATGAGCGGATGTGAGGCTAAAAATCAAAATTTATCAATGCGTCTCCGCGAGGCAGCTGAGGACTATTTTGATGATGATAGAGGAGAAGTGTGAATTCCGGTATAGAAAAACACACCGTACACTGATATAAATGTATAAGTAATTAGCAATTACGATATTTTGGGAAAAAGAGTGTCATAAGTAAGTGTTAAGTGAGCTATCACGCATGTTTACAGATGCTTAAGATATATCAAAATTTAAATTGACTGCTTAAGTAAGTAAATGTTTAGATTATAAATGAAAGCCCGATAAAGTAAAAAAACGAGATTCACGAATTATGTGATCTCGTTTTTTTTATGTACAGTGTTGTAAGCAGATGTCTTTATACCGTGGGTCTGACCAGTGTAAGTGGACGATTATCAGTATTGCGATGTCAGAATGAGAATTGAGCCATTGCACCAAATCTGCGCGCCCAAGCGCTCTCTCCACTGAAATTTTTACGCATTCCCAAATCAAATTCAGCAGCAAGCTGGATGCGTGGGGTGAGATTCCAAAAAATGTTTATATCGCTAAAAATTCCATACTTATATTCATCGCCACTTACCTTTTCAGATGGTAGATATCGAGTCTGACTCGCTGAAGCTGATACAAACAGACTGGGAGTGAAATTATATTGCACGCCTACACACCATCCATATGAAGCTGGAGCGTACAGTCTGCCAGCAACGGAGGGGTCGCCGACCAAATCATAACTACCAATCAGAAGATCACCACCAAGACTTTGGTATCCGTGTCCGTAATTGGCAGTAAGGTAGGTGGTGATTTGAGGCAGAGGATGCCCCACGGCACTTCCTTGGAGCCCCCAGCCCAATTTGTCATGATTTGTTTCTGAAATCATATCACGGTAAGATAGAGTACGAACTATTCCAGCCAGGCGCACATGCTGTCCTCGTGCCCATTCATATTGAGCAAATGCTGCAAAATCCGGCATCCATGGGGTCACCTTTTTAGTGTCTTTGCCATCTGAAGATATCGAGGGGGCAGGTGTCTCAGCGGATACCGCCAGAGTCCATTTTTCTTTAAATGTGGGCATATATCTCACCAATACATTTGTAGGTGTAATTTTATTGTTTGGACCCTGTGCGTCCACAGTGGGGGGGAGGGCAGAGGGATCGCTAAATGTGGAGTTGGCATAACCAATTGTAAAATCACGCACTATCGCATAGGCTTTTTTCAGATGGAAATCTCGGCCTTGATATCCATTAAAATTCCCTTCTATATACAATTGGTAGCTGCCAAGCGCTTTGTTTCTACCGATGATTCTAAAGAATAGCGTGGTGCCGGCAGGTGTGGTGCCGAATTGTCTCATATTGGTGGGGTCTGGCTGCATAGGTATAAGATAAGGGGCAAAACCAGAGGCGGGAATAGCTCCGCCCCAGTCGTAATAACCTCGCATTCTCACACATCCTCCTATACCCATAGCCAGCTGTGCATCTTTGCTTAAGAACAGAAAATATGGGGCTGCCGGATCTGAGAAGTGTCTGAATTGGTCATAATAAAATTCAGATATTCTTTGCCTAATCGAGTCTACATAGGCTTTGAATTCAGGAGAATTATGGTCACCGTCAAGATTTACCATTTTGTGAGATCTGGTAAGGGAGTCAATCTGCTGATCCACAAGACTTGTATCTTGAGCAAAAGTTTCAGATGGGGTCACAGAGGCGGCAAGGATAGAGGATACCGCTAAGAGAAATTTTTTGTAACTTTTACGCTTCATAAGATTCGGTAATTGATGTTAATAAACTAAAAACATATAAGTGTCCGTATTTGTTTCGGCATCTGACAAAAAAAAGTTTTTTTCTCAAAAGCACTTCGCAATGTCTGCGATAAACTAAAAGCGACTCGCTGACATATTAGGTGACAACGAGTCGCTTTTAGTTCTGTTTTAAAAAAAAACTATGAAAAGAAATTTTACGTCAATCTTACATCAAATCCATCTTATTTAGCCAATCTTTTAAAGGAATCATATTATTAGTGTCAAAGTCGGCTACAAACACCAAGTCGCAGTCTATGTGAATGCGGAATGTGTTATTATCATCTTTATAAATTAGATAATCTCCGATATTGTGGAGTGCATCGGCTAATCCATTCACTTGCTTTTTTATCAAACTCAGCATCGGACGCCTTATCTCCGGCACACTTATGTCTGGCACCTTATCAGAATCCCCGCCGAAAAGTGAATATATGCGTTCGTATACCCTCTTAATTCTATCAAAAGCTGCAGTGTACTGCTTGAATTCATTAGAATTTGATGGGCTTGAAAAAATAATGCCATCATTGCGGGTGGCAAGGGCAATAAACGTTAGATACAAAGCCTTTTCTCTTCGATGAAGTCCGCGTAGAGCAGTGTCAATGTCAGGAAAGTATATCTCCTCTTTATATGGGTTTATGAAAATACGACTTCTTACATGCCGATGCATGAGGTGTGTATCAAGCAGCAACTTGTAGAATCCCGAATATATGAATTGATCGTATTGCTCTTTGTTGTTGCTGATAATTATCACGTCTGAACTTAGCATGGATGTAAACTCATCCAAAAAGCGATGCACGTCTTCAAGCACATTTCCCTCTATATCCACTTTAAGATAATTGGAGTAAAGCTGGTCGCCAACATATGAATTACCTATTTTCAAGAGTAAAGCAGGATAAGTGTTGCGCAACTCCTCCATTCCGAGTTTGTTGCAGAGTATGTCCTTGGTAAACTCCGAAGATGTCATCTGCAGCAATTTCTCCACAGATGCTTTTCTTCCGTCTTCCGAAAGTTTTGGTGCAATAAATCCCACAATCTTCTCCATCATACTTGGAGCCGACTCTTGATAATGCTTAATTACTTCAGGAATGAATATGAACTCAAAACCGGCAAGACGGAACTCTGAAAACAGGCTTCTATAATTCTTTTCTACCGAAGCATCTATACACTCGGCTGCATGCGATTCTATGTAGATAATGCAGGATGTGGGGATATCGAAAAGCAGTTTAGGGTAAGAATAAATCTTGCTCACCTTTCCCCAAAATGGGTCAAGAATGCGCTCTACAGACATGGTGAGTAGAGCCTCAGGACGGGCACAGAAACCATCACTTATAGACAAGACTCGGCATCTTTCTATTAGCTCTTTTTTAGTTTCTGCATCTGATTTACGGAGGATATCCACAGCCTCAGAAAGTGTCATTTCTGAGGCTTTTATCTCTTCCTGTCTTGAGAATTTGATGTATGATTTTAATTCATCATAACAGCGCATCTCGCCGGCATCAATCACATTGTCGGCCACTATAAGATCATAGAATATCCTTATGTACGCTATGCGTTCGGAACTCTTCATTTGTAGAGGACTGCATAAATTTCTTATGTAAATAGGAAAGGAGCAGGAGTGCGTCCTAACATATCCTTATTTACCACATACTTAATCACAGCACGAGGATTATTGGGGTTGCGCTGTTCATCGCATGGCTTCACTATGTCCATTGACATAACTTTTCTGTGAAAGTTTCTTCGGTCATATGTGGTGTCGTTCACGATCTCGTAAATTCGCTGTAATTCTCTAAAAGTGAATTTCTCATCAAGCAGCTTGAATACTACGGCAGAAAGTATAAGCTTGTACTGAAGAATCTTTCGAGCAGCCCTCACTATCTTATCATGGTCGAAGGCAAGGGGAGGGAGGTCGTCTAATCCAAACCATCCGGCCTCAGTGGTGGCATTTTTTTGCAAGCTCTTAAATTTATTCTTACTTACAAATGCGATATATGCTATAGATACCACTCTCTCTCTGGGGTCACGTGCGGCATCTGTGAAAGCCTGAAACTGCTCCAAATATGCGTCTTTTTCACCCAATTTTTCTTCGAGCACTCGCTTGGCGCATTGATTAGAATTTTCCTCTCCTTCCAAAAAACCTCCGGGGAGAGCCCACATGCCTTTATACGGGGCGTGTTCACGCTCCATAAGTAGGATATTCAATCTCTTACCGTCAAACCCCACTACTACAATGTCAGTGGTGACAGTGGCACATACATGCTGTTGTGAAATATTATTCTCTTCCATATACATTTAATTGTTTTTGCGTGATAGCTACACAAAGTTATATATAATCTTTGATACTACAAAATTTTTATTCTATTTCTTAGCATATTGCCCTAAATTTTTTTTGGCACTATTAGCAGCTCTTATGCATTATCAAGTAAAAAAACAAAAAACCGTGGAAATAGTATGCATAAAAATTACCGAGAGACCCCAACTTATTAAAATTGCCTATGAGAGCACAAGGAAGGATGACTGAATATGGATTGGTCTCTGCTGATGGGAGAATATACAAAAGGGTGGGGCGGAATAAGATGTATGGATTGGGTATGACGATACTATTTGTTATACGAATTGTAAGAATCACGATTATTATATCTGTTTGGAAATAACGGAATGCAAAATGGCTATCTTTGACATAGCGGTCATAATTGATTTCTCCGGATCAGTTGAATTTAACGTTTTTAAATCGTTCGTCAGACCTTATGTTGTCTTGACCAGAATGACACCATTTTGGGAAAACGGAGGCTGTTAGCTAATAACGGAATCCGGAATAATGCTTACTCTCAAATAGCTGGGGCAAGAACAAGAATAGAGACAATGTAGCTCTCAAATATTGAAGAAATTCTATTTCGAGCTTAACCCCATGAGATTTCGATAAAATCGTACTTTCCTGTAAGTATAAAGGAATATGCAATTCTCGCAAAGAAATGGCCATATATTTATATGGTTGATTATCCGATACTTAATAAAAATTAATGCCTATACGCATTCTTCTCCTGATGTATTCAAAAATATTAAAATAACGTATACTGTTGTATTTCAATATTTTAAAAACTAAATCATAATAAACTGAGAAAATCAATAAATAGTAGAATAGACTGATGGTGTGAAATTGGGGTAGGGCAGTGGAAGGATAAAAGAAGAATCAGGGCAGGAGTAGTGCGCATGTATGTTGCTGAAATTAATATGTAACTAAACCAGTAGACAATAATTGATGATCGACTTGCTAAAATTAAGCAAGACCTTAAGTCGACTACGTTAAGGTCTTCTGTGCTACGTATTTGGAGATAATTATGTTAATAATTAAAGGATAAATGTATTGGATTATTATTGAACGTTAATAATTAACACATTAAAGCCATTTACTGGCGAAACTATATCTGTAGTATATCTGTATGTAGCTCGGAACGGTGGCGGCAAACCTCTCCATGGATATATCTGAACTATATATTGAGTTTATCTGTACTAAAACACACGCACATATTACATTGACCTACAGGGGATGTCTGTATTTAAAATTTTAAATTTCTGTAATATTTATGTTATTTGAAATCTCCTTTCTGCTACAGAATTAAATTCTCCAGATTCATGTAATAAGTTCCAATTATTCTGTATCGTCTTTCATTGCAGATATTTAATTACAGATATATACAGATTCCATCTTTAAGATTATACACGAGAAATAGAGGGTGGGGGAACTTGCTGCCAGATACATCAGGAAGAGTAACTCAAACACATGCACAATAAACAGTCCATTTCCTGCGCTAAAAGACCAAAAACAATAAAAAAGACAATGAATTTGATATAAAAAAGATTAATTTGGCATATATTTGTTTGAATTTTCGTAAATTTGTGGCGTGAAAGGAATCCACAGTATATAATGGATCCAAGTACAGTTTCACAGGCTTCCATTAAGTATAAACAATTTTTCTACGAATAAAATGGATATAAATCTATTTCTTGACATTCTGAAAATTGAATCTACATCCGGCAGCGAACGTAGATTAGCTAATTTTATAAGCACAAAGCTAAAAGGTAAAGATTGTCAGATAACACATATTCCAGAGGACGCAAAAGAAGATGCACCTATCAATCTTTTGATCAGCTGGGGGTGTCCGCGTGTGATATTTTGCACACATCTTGACACCGTGCCACCATATATTGCGCCATCTATTGAAGAAATAGACGGCGCTATGACAATAAAAGGCCGAGGCTCATGTGATGCCAAAGGACAGATCTTCTCGATGCTCACAGCCTGCCAGGAACTTGCGCAAGAGGGCTGCTCTGATTTCGGCTTGCTGCTGCTATATGGAGAAGAGACCGGCTCATATGGTGCCAAGAAAATGAATAGCTACCCGGGGGCCGAGTATGTGGTGGTAGGAGAGCCTACGGACAATCTTATGGTATCTGCAAGCAAAGGCACAAAAGCTTTTGAAGTAGAGATTCTGGGCAAGCCTTTTCACAGCGGCTATCCTCAGTACGGACATAGCGCAGTGGAAGAGTTTGTGAAGCTAATAGAGAGAATCCGTGCTATAAAATGGCCAGTTGATAGCCTGCTCGGCGACACCACTTATAACGTGGGCAAACTCCTTAGCGATAATCCTCAAAATATCCTTAGTCCGCGTCTCACATGCCGAATTTACTTCCGCACCACATTCGCTTCAGATGAAGCCGTGCAAAAAGAAATGCTGGGCATGCAGTCAGAATCAATTAAGATAACTCCCTTGGGAGGCGACACCCCGAGCCATTACCTCACACTGCCCGGATTTGGGACCACCACTGTGGCATTCGGCAGCGATGCGCCACAGCTTAACAATTTCAAGAATAAAATGCTATGTGGGCCAGGCAGTATATTAGTGGCTCATACAGACAAAGAACATATCACATTTTCTGATTTGGAATTGGCTGTGCAGAATTATAAAAAAATTTACCACGACCTATCACAATATTGAAAATAATTAAAATCTTAACGAAAAAAGCGTAGAGAGATGATTGTAATGAAATTCGGAGGCACCTCCGTAGCCAACAGCGAAGCTATTTCGCGCACTATTAAAATCGTCAGCAGCAAGCTCGACAAAAAACCGGTAGTAGTGGTGTCTGCTTTATCTAAAGTGACAGACACTCTTTATAAAATAGCCGATCTGGCAAAATCCGGAGACTTCAATGCCGCTATGATACTTGTGGGCGAACTGCGAGGCCGCCATGAGGCTATAGTGCGTGAGCTGATTGAGGATGATGCAAAAGTGGCATCCGCAAATGCTTCCCTTAATAATATTTTCGATGAGCTTGCCACAATGGTTAGAGCCGTGAGCATGCTCCGCGAACTCACCCCACGCAGTATGGCCAGGGTGGCATCTTATGGAGAGATACTGTCGTCCACCGTAATCTGCCATGTGATGAATTTCCTCTGCATTAACACAGCACTTGTCAATGCCAGAGAGATGATCATCACTGATGACTACCTGAAAGGACGCCCGGTGATATCCGAGATAGAGAGTAGGGTGCCTGTACTGGTTGGCGAGGCTTATGAAGGCAGAGACGCTGTGATTACCCAAGGATTTATCGCCTCCACAATCAACGGCGAACCAAGTATTCTCGGACGCGGAGGCTCAGACTACACAGCTTCACTTATTGGAATGGCTCTTGACGTAGAGGCTATAGAAATATGGACAGATGTGGATGGTGTGCGCACCGCCGATCCGAGAAGAGTGTCAAATACACGCAATATTGACAAGCTCTCATTTGAAGAAGCCGCTGAAATGGCTCATTTCGGAGCCAAAGTGCTTCATCCCCTCACAATAGAGCCGGCAGTGATGAAGAATATTCCCGTGTATGTGCTCAACTCCACCAATCCCTTGAGCAAAGGCACCGCAATACTTCAGGCAGAATCAATCGAAGACGGCATTAAATCTCTTTCTTTCAAAGAGAATATTTACCTACTCAATATTTTCTCCACCGGCATGATTGAGGTGTCTGGATTTTTGAGTAAAGTATTCAAGGTGTTTGCCGACAACAATGTGTCTGTTGATTTGATTTCCACCTCTGAGGCCAATCTCTCTCTCACTGTAGACGACACGCAAGACATCACTGAAGTGGTGCGCCTGATTTCTGAGTTTGCCACTGTAAATGTGCACACCGATAAGGCCCAGGTGTCAATTATCGGAAAAAATGTGGTGATACAGAGAGGTGTTTTGCGTTGGGCCATGTCTGCCTTCAACAATATCAACATCTATATGATCACTCAAGGCACATCTCTTGTCAACATAAGCTATGTAATAGACCGATGCGAGCTTGACACCGTGCTTCCGGAGCTGCACAAGTATCTTTTTGAATTTGAATCACACTAATTATTCTACCAGCATTATGAAAGCAGTGATTAGCGGATACGGTAAAATGGGCCGTATGATTGAAAAAGTGCTTGCAGAAAAGGGTCTGGAATGCGCCGGCATCAGCGAAGATATCCAATCTTTTGACAAAGACATTGCGAAAGAGTGTGTATGCATAGATTTTACCACTCCTGCCGCCATAAGAGAAAACTACAAAAGCATAGCGGACAATTTTAAGGCAGCTGTAATTGGCACTACAGGATGGAACGATATCAAGGATCAAGTGACCGAATATTTCAAATCTAAAGGCACCACCCTGATCTATGCCTCCAATTTCTCTATTGGTGTCAATCTCCTTTTTGCGGCTGTGGATTTCATCTCGAAAAAGGTGGCGCTCACAGGCGGCTATTCTCCATATGTATTGGAGATGCACCATTGCCATAAACTGGATGCCCCAAGCGGCACAGCAAAATCTCTTGCTGAGATTGTGGACTATGACATGGGCACCAATGTAGACATTTCAGCTGTGCGCTGCGGAGAGATTCCTGGCATCCACACAGTAGGGTATGAGGGCGATGTGGACAGGCTAAAAATCACCCATGAAGCATTCTCTCGTATGGGATTTGCTCAAGGAGCGGTAGCAGCTGCAATAAAAGCCGACACTCTAAACGGAGTGTTTGATTTTAAAGATATTATATTCAATGACTGATATGAAAAATTATAGACTCACTGGGTGCGGCACAGCTTTAGTCACACCTTTTAAAGACGGAGCCGTGGACTACGCATCATATCGTCGATTGGTAGAGCGGCAGGTAGAAGGCAATATTGACTTTTTAGTGCCACTTGGCAGCACTGCTGAGACTCCATGCCTGTCAGAAGACGAAAAGGTGAAGCTCCTCGCAATCACGCGTGAGGCTGCACCGGATAAAATCTTAGTGGCAGGAGCTGGCACTAATTCGTTTAGCCATACTGTGGCCAACATGAAGCTCCTTCATGAGGCTGACATGTATCTCATAGTGGTGCCATATTATAATAAGCCCACTCAGCGTGGCATGTATGAATACTTCAAAGCTGTGGCCGAATCAACAGACAAACCTATCGTGCTCTACAATGTGCCCGGACGCACAGGGGTGAACATGACTGCTAAGACCACTCTTCAGCTCGCTGAAGTGCCGAATATCGTGGCCATAAAAGAGGCTTCTGGCAATCTGGCTCAAATACGCGAGATTATAGCCGGAGCACCCGAGGGATTCTCCGTGCTAAGCGGAAATGATGACCAGACGCTTGACCTTATGATGGAGGGCGGACAGGGGGTAATAAGTGTTGCCTCTAATGTGGTGCCGGAGATGATGGTAAAGCTCACCAAAGCCGCAGCTTGCGAAGATTATAATACCGCCACCAAACTATTTCTGAAGCTTATACCACTTTTCGACGCTTGTTTTGTGGAGAGCAATCCCATTCCGGTGAAGGGAGCCCTGCATCTGCTCGGACTGATCAGCAATGAACTCAGACTTCCGCTCACAGTATGCGAGCCCACAACATTACAACTCATGCAGCGTGTGCTATCATTGCTAAAGTAACCATTTCACAACATGACTGATATCGAAATTTTTGAAAATATGATGGCCGACCTTGAAGCCGGCCGTGTGCGCACCGCGGAGAAAATAGATGGTAAGTGGTGTGTCAACACTCACGTGAAGGAGATAATCCTTTCAGGCTTCCGCCTTGGGCAATTGACTGATATGCCCAGCGGAGTATTTTCGTTTGTAGATAAGGACACATACCCGGCCAGACAATTCTCTGTGACAGACAAAGTGAGAATTGTGCCCGGAGGCACCACTGTGCGGCGCGGCGCATATCTTGCCCCATCTGTAATCGTGATGCCACCTGCCTATATTAATGTTGGCGCCTATATCGGCAGCGACACTATGATAGACTCACATGCCCTTGTGGGGTCATGCGCCCAAGTGGGCAGCCATGTGCATATCTCGGCCGCATCGCAGCTTGGCGGTGTGCTTGAGCCAGTGGGAGCCCTTCCGGTGATTATCGAAGATAATGTGTTTGTGGGCGGCAACTGCGGCATATACGAGGGCACCATCGTAAAGGAGAATGCCGTGATAGGCACAGGCGTGATTATCAACGCCTCCACTCCGCTGTTTGATGCCACCACAGGCGAAATGATGCCTCGCGGGGAGAATGGCGAAATCGTAGTGCCCTCAGGAGCTGTAGTGGTAGCTGGCAGCCGTCCGATCACAAAGGGAGCAGCTGCGGCTGCCGGTGTACATGTGTACACGCCTGTGATTGTCAAATATCGCGATGACAAGACCTCCTCATCCCTCACATTAGAAGACCTATTAAGATAATTAATAAAGATACCCAGGCGGATTAGTGACTGATACTTTTGGCATCTCACTAATCCGCTTTTTCTAAAAATATCTAATCTTTCACGTTTAAATTTAAATATAGATGGATTACCAGAGACTTTTCTCTAAAGATACACACTCATTTTTTCGCTCGCCGGTGAGAGATATTTTCAAGCGAGTAGACCTTAATGCCATTTATTCATTTGCCGGAGGATATCCGTCTGCGGAGACCTTCCCGCTCGAAACCTTTAGCCGCATCATGCAACTTGTGATTGAGAAGTACGGCAGTAAGGCTTTTCAATACGGAGCCACTCAGGGCGTGACAGAGCTTCGCCAAGCACTGTCAAAACGCTATGGAGTGCCTTTATCGGGAGTGCAAATCACATCTTCGTCGCAGCAGGGCATCGATGTGTGCGCGCGTGTGCTTATTGACCCGGGAGATGTGGTGCTTTCGTCAAATCCATCATACTTAGGAGCCCTGCAATCATTTAAGTCATATCGCGCGGATATTGTGGGAGTGGCATCTACCACTGATATAGTACAGTATAGAAAAGATTGGGAAGATGCGATAGCAAAGTGCCATCAGCATGACAAGACCATAAAATTTCTATATATCATCCCTGATTTCCAAAATCCATCAGGGGAGACACTAACCATAGCGCAAAGGGAAGTACTGGTGGAGCTGGCCCGTAAGCATAAATTCCTTATCATAGAAGATGCGCCGTACCGCGAACTAAGATATGAAGGCGAGCAAGTACCTACCATTTTTTCGCTTGCTCCTGATGTCACCGTGCATCTGGGTTCGTTCTCTAAGATTATGGCCCCAGGATTCCGTCTTGGCTGGATGTTTGGCCCTGAAGAAGTACTTGATAAGGTATATGTATGCAAGCAATCTCTTGACCTTTGTCCACCCGTGTTTGACCAATATGTGGCCGCAGAATTTCTTGAAACCGGACTACTTGACGAGAATTTAAACAAAAGCATCGAGCTATATCGGAATAAGCGTGATTTATTACTCAGATTACTTGAAGGGAATATGCCACAAAACGTCAGATGGACACATCCGGAAGGCGGATTATTCTTATTCCTGACTCTTCCAGTGGGGTTTAATGCCGTGGACTTCTATGATAAAGCCCTTGACGCCGGAGTGGCTTATGTGGCAGGTGAATTCTTTCACACTGACCGAGGCGGTCATAACACCATGCGTCTTAATTTCTCGTTTATGTCTCCTGAAAGAATCACCGAAGGCATAAAGCTACTTGGACAATTATTGAAAGAACAATTATGATTTTCTATAAATATCAAGGCGCAGGCAATGATTTCCTTATTGCCGACAACCGAAAAGGGGAAATCACTCTATCCCAACAAGATATAGCTCGCATATGCGATCGCCGATATGGTGTGGGCGCTGATGGCCTGATGCTTCTGGAAGAGGCGCCTGGAGGATATGACTTCCGTATGGTATACTACAATTCAGACGGCAGCGGAGGCATGATGTGTGGAAATGGCGGCAGATGTATCGTGGCATTTGCATATCGGTGTGGTTTTAAATCATTTAGGTTTTTAGCCGCTGACGGTCCGCATTTTGCAGAAATACTATCTCTTGATGGAGCTTCCATGACAGTAAAGCTTGGCATGAAAGATGTGGATTGCATTGAGCACTTTGACACGCCTTCATTGCACGGCAGCTTTTTGGATACCGGCACTCGGCATTTCGTATGCAAAGTGGAGGATATCAAGAATACTGATGTAGTGAGGGTAGGGCGCTCGATAAGATATATGGATGTATTTGGCCCGATTGGCACCAACGTGAATTTTATAGAGCATAAAGGCGGTACGCTTTATGTGCGCACATATGAGAAAGGTGTAGAAGACGAGACATTCGCATGCGGCACAGGCATTACAGCATCAGCCATAGCTCACTGGCATATGACTGCGGATGAAAATGTCGGAGACAATACCACAATCAATGTGCCTGTGCAGGCTTATCACGACAAACTGGCTGTAGAGTTTGTAGGCACGCGTACTGGTGCCTCTAACGTATTTCTGATAGGGCCAGCCACATTTGTAGCTCAAATAATCATTGATTAGAAACGTCATGCCTGCGTAAGCTTAGTCTTGTCAACAATTCGAGGCGAATGTGACATGGGCTGAGATTTTAATATTTGAGCACGCTCTGAGGAATTGTACGGAATAGACGATTCTGAGCGCACACGAGAACGAATCTGATAAGATATATGCTCGTGTGCGTTTTTATGTGCTAACTTTGCATATACACACAATAATAAATATTTTAGAATAATCCTCGAATTTAATACGTAAATTCTTCTGTCCATACGTGATTATTTCTGTTTCTGATGGGGTTATACTTTTGTTGATAATCTCTATTATGTTAAATAGCAATTATTATGCATACCCTACCTTCAGATAATAACACCATATGCATACACACTGATAGACTTCATCACTCTCACTTATGTAGAATAGCGACTATTATGCGTACCTTACATTCTGACAATGACACCATATGCACACACGAATATACTTCATCACTCGACTATTTATATAGCATTATCGCTATATAAACAAACACAGGGAAAAATATAAGCGTGAGACCCATAAAAAGCCTCACGCTTATATTTTTCCCTGTTAGCTTAAGGATAAACGCCTTATTACAGAGCTTTACGCTTGTTCACGTCGTTCATCATATTCTCATCGCCGAGCAGATAATAAATTTCGCCGAGAATATTCAGGCTGTCTGCACCGTTTTCAGGATCGAGATTGTATGCATCCTCAAGATACTTTGCAGCTTCCTTCATGATAGGATCCACAGTGGTAGCCTTAACCTTTGCGTATTCGGTAGGATCTGTGGGAGCTTCATCATTGGCGCGAACACCTTCGTTGAATACCATACGGCCATAATTATAAACAGCCTGAGCATTCTGAGAATCAAGGTCCATAGCTTTCTTGAACTCAGCCTTAGGATCTCCCTTGCCCTCACGCTCGTATATGATGCCACGGATTACGTAGTACTGAGCGTTGTTAGGATCTGTGGCAAGGGCCTGGTCTATTTTGTTGAGAGCACCGGCATAATCCTTCTTCTCAAGATATCCGTTGATGAGCTGGCCGATATAGCGAGAATCCTCAGCTCCGTACAGAGGAATTGCTTCTAAGCAAAGCTGCTCCACCACCTCTTCATTGCCAGCCTGGAAAGCCGCAGCAAGAGCATAGTCATACAGAGATTTCTTATTATATCCCTTATCTTTTGCCTCAAGGAAAGACTTGTAGGTCTTTTCCATATCACCGGTCTGGAAAGCGGCCAGAGACCTATTGAACATGATTTCAGCTATGGTAGAGTCTGCGGGCACAACCGGAATAGCCTTTACAAAACGCTCATCATTAGGGAGTTTGCAGTAGATATCCCATGCGCGATAAGCATTATCCCAATCCTGGAGGTTCCAGAAGTCAATGGCTACGATATTGTAGTCGTTGTAGTGGCCGCCGATAGCTTTCACGATATCCTTTGAATATTTGGGCTTCACTTTACCCTTAGCATCAGGCACAGAATCAAAAGGCAGAGCCTTCATCATATAGTCGTAGCCTCCTAAAAGAGCATTGGCGCGGATTTTTTCGCCATTGGCGGGAAGCTGGCCTAATGCGTTGAGCTCATACATTTTGTCATATGTGGCAAATCCTGCCTTTCCCGGCACCATATAAGTGGCAGCCTGCTGGGCAGTCTCAGGATTAGAAAGCGCTGGGGTAATGATTGACACTACCTCCTCAAAGTAGGTGCCTTTTTTTTGAGCATCCTCGGCCTGTTTCACCACGGAAGCCTGTCCGAAAGCGCAAAGCCCTGCTAAGGCAAAAACGCTCAAAGTGCTGATTTTTTTCATTGTTAATGGTATTTAGAGTAAATAAAATATTAAAAAATAGCATTAGGACTTGGCAGTCATTACTGACGTCCAGTCCTAAATTTTATTATTCTTCAGAGGACTCTTCTTCAGAGGATTCATCTTCAACTTCAGGAGTGTCGGAAGAATCATCTTCAGCCTCAGAGGTCTCGATTTCGGGCAATTCATCACCCTCCTCTATCTTCTCCACCTCCTCTTCAGGGTCTGAGTCAACACAACATACAGAAGCGATGCTGTCATTGCGTTTGTCAAGGTTAATAATTCTCACTCCTTGAGTATAACGGCCCATGATTCTCAAATCTGACACATGTATTCGGATAGTGATACCCGATTCATTGATAATCACCAAGTCATTATCATCATTGACACTCTCGAAAGCCACGAGATGGCCAGTTTTGTCAGTGATATTCATTGTTTTCACGCCCTTGGTGCCACGATTGGTAGTGCGGTAGCCGTCAATGTCAGAGCGTTTGCCATAGCCTTTTTCTGAAAGTGTGAGCACTGAATTCTGAGTATTCTGCTCCATAGTGATAAGGCCTACCACACGGTCGTCTTCATTTTCGAGCTTCATACCTCTCACTCCAGTAGACACGCGTCCCATAGCCCTCACCTTTGATTCCGGGAATCGTGTGGCGCGTCCGTTACGGCTGGCGAGCAATATTTCAGAATTTCCATCTGTGAGATCCACGCCAATAAGCTCATCACCTTCACGGATAATTATGGCTTTCTTACCCTTAGCCAAGACGCGGGCATACTCAGAGAGTGAAGTTTTCTTGATTATACCATTCATAGTGGCAAACACAAGATAGTGAGATCCGGTGTATTCTGGATCATCAAGCTGCTTGCATCGGATATATGCTTTCACGCAATCACCGGGCTCAATATTAAGCAGATTCTGTAGAGCACGACCTTTTGCATTGCGAGCGCCTTCGGGCAACTCATACACTTTCATTTTATATACCAAACCTTTCTGAGTGAAGAAAAGCATGGTGCTATGCATAGAAGCGGTGTATACATGCTCAATGAAATCCTGGTCTCTTGTGTCACTTCCTTTGAAGCCCACACCGCCCCTATTCTGGGCGCGGAATTCGGTGAGAGGAGTGCGCTTGATATATCCGAGGTGAGATATGGTGATAATCATATCATCATCTGCATAGAAATCCTCAGCATTGAAATCGCCGGCGGTATAATCTATGTCAGTTTTACGCTCATCTCCATATTTGTCACGCACCTCTTCAAGCTCAGACTTTATGAGTTCACGGCACACAATCGGGTCATTGAGAATAAGCTCAAGGCCCTCAATCTCCTTTTTGATTTCCTCGTAGCTGAGATTAAGCTTGTCCTGCTCGAGTTTTGCAAGAGCCTTAAGGCGCATATCCACAATAGCCTGAGTCTGGGCATCATCGAGCGAGAAGCGCTCTGCGAGTTTCAGCTTGGCGTCATCACCTGATTCCGCACCTCTGATTATGCTGATTACCTCATCAATATTTTGGGAGGCGATAATCAATCCTTCTAAGATATGTGCTCGGTCTTGTGCCTTGCGCAGCCTATACTTAGTGCGCCTGATCACCACATCATGCCTGTGCTCCACAAACGACTGCAGCAGCTGTTTGAGATTCAACAAAGTAGGACGTCCGTTCACCAATGCCACATTGTTGACACTGAACGAAGCCTGCATCTGAGTCATCTTATACAACTTATTGAGCACCACATTGGCATTTGCGTCAGCTTTAAGCTTTATCACAATGCGCATGCCCTGATGTGAGGAAAAGTCGTTGATGTATGAGATTCCATCAAGCTTTTTATCGTTCACCAGGTCAGCGATATATTTAATGAGCTCCGCCTTATTTACAGCATACGGGATTTCGGTCACCACGATATTCTCATGATTGTTTTCCTGCTCAATTTCTGCGCGAGCGCGGATCACGACACGTCCCCTACCTGTCTCATAAGCGTCTTTCACTCCGGAATACCCGTAAATGGTGCCACCAGTGGGGAAATCCGGAGCGGTAATGTATTGCATGAGCTCCGGTATCGTGATCTCCGGATTCTCGAGCAATGCGATTGAGGCATTGATAGACTCCTTGAGGTTGTGCGGAGGCATATTTGTGGCCATACCCACAGCGATGCCAGAAGTGCCGTTGACCAGCAGGTTCGGGAAACGCGTAGGGAGCACAATCGGCTCCTTCCTGGAATTATCATAGTTAGGCTGAAATTCCACAGTGTCTTCATCAATATTACTGAGCATCTCCTCACCTATCTTAGAGAGGCGCACCTCAGTGTATCGCATTGCGGCAGCGCCGTCGCCGTCCACTGAGCCAAAGTTGCCATGGCCATCCACAAGAGTGTATCTCAAAGACCAGTCCTGTGCCATTCTCACTACTGTACCATAGATTGAAGAGTCGCCATGCGGGTGATACTTACCCATCACTTCTCCTACACAATTGGCAGACTTACGGTGAGGCTTGTCAGAGGTGTTGCCCATCTCATTCATGCCGAAGAGTACCCTGCGCTGCACAGGCTTAAGGCCGTCGCGTGCATCAGGGAGCGCGCGCGAAACAATCACCGACATTGAATAATCGATGTAGGCTGATTTCATTTCGTTTTCAATATTGATTTTCAATATGCGGTTTTCGTCCAACATACTACTAAACTGATTTAGTTAATGACGATGTCCTAAACAATAAAACAGGACATTTTGCGTTAGTTCTTATAAAAATTACGTACAAAGTTACGGTTTTTTTTTGAAAAAAATAAATTTTTACGAATCTAATTTGTTTTATTTAATAAAAAAGTGGATGTTTGACTTTGGCACGGTTATTGCACTAATCTTGTTTAGAAGGATAAAAGTTTAGGCAAAGCCATAGTGAGACAGTCCACCGCCCACAAGGCATGGAGAGTGAGACGCGAAAAAAAGCACTATTATAAAAGCCTTGATTAATAGACGCAATACACATATAAATATATATTATAAACATGGATAGAATTTCAGATCAAATACCGGCTATGTTCGAGCGGTGCAAGAAAGAGGCTATTCGCCATAACAGCACTGTAATCGGGCCCGAGCATTTCTTGCTGACGATGCTTTCCGATATCAACAGCCGTGAGTTCAAGCTCATTGACGAAGTGGCATCGGAGCGCTCTGCCTACGAGCTCTATAGAGGCCTTGATGACAGCATGTTCAATATGTTGTCATCTGTAGGTACCGACACCGAGCTGTCAATGAGTGATTTAGGACAGAGGCTCATAAAACTTGGAATGCTGGAGGCACGCATGCTCAGAGATTCCGAAGTGAGACCTGTACATATATTATTAGCAATTTTCCATAACAACCAAGTAATCAATATGGATTTTATGAAGCCATTCTTAGATGCGGGAGTCAACTACAAGCGCCTCCGCGAAAGATGCGGCCTGGCCGACGCCGATGGCACCCCCACCGCAGGCTCAGACTATCTTGGAGAGGAGGAGGAGCTATCTCGGCCCAACAGCGGAGGAGCTTCTAAAAATACCGCCTCAAAGCCAAAATCGCCCAAGGCTCCAGGAGCCGACACGCCCATGCTTGACAAGTTTGGCCATGACCTCACTAAAGCCGCAGCCGATGGCCAGCTTGACCCTGTGGTAGGCCGCGAGGTAGAGATTGAGCGCCTGGCCCAGATTCTCAGCCGCCGTAAGAAAAACAATCCGGTGCTCATCGGAGAGCCCGGTGTAGGAAAATCTGCGATTGTGGAGGGCCTATCGCTCAGGATCGTGCAGAGAAAAGTGTCACGCGTCCTGTTTAATAAGCGTGTGGTGTCGCTGGATATGGCAGCCATAGTGGCCGGCACCAAATATAGGGGCGAATTCGAGGAGCGCATAAAAGCCATTCTCACTGAGCTCACCAAGAACAAAGATATAATCTTGTTTATTGATGAGATTCACACTATTGTGGGAGCAGGCAATCCCCAAGGCGCCATGGATGCCGCCAACCTCATGAAGCCCGCCCTCGCCCGAGGCGAGCTACAATGCATCGGAGCCACCACTCTCGATGAATACAGGAAAAATATCGAGAAAGATGGCGCGCTCGAACGCAGATTCCAGAAAGTGATGGTAGACCCCACCACCCCTGAGGAGACACTTCAGATTCTTAACAACATCAAGGATAAATATGAGCAGCATCACAATGTGAGCTACTCACCCGATGCCATAGAAGCATGCGTGAAACTCACTGAGAGATATGTCTCTGACCGCAATTTCCCCGACAAGGCCATTGATGCCATGGACGAAGCCGGCTCAAGAGTGCACATCACGAATATAGAGGTGCCCGAAGAAATAGATCGTCTTGAAAAGATGATCGAAGAAGCCACTCACAATAAGCTCCAAGCTGCCCAATCTCAGAATTTCGAGTCGGCAGCCGCTTTCCGCGACCAGGCCCAACGCCTCGCCGAGCAGCTTGACGAAGCCAAGGCGTCTTGGGAGAAAAGCTTGAGCATGCAGAAAGTGCCGGTAGACGAAGACAAAGTGGCAGAAGTGGTGGCCATGATGACTGGTGTGCCTGTGCAAAGGATAGCTCAGGCTGAGGGCCGAAGACTCAAAGAGATGGCTCCAAAGCTGAAATCAGAGATTATCGGACAAGACGATGCTATCGACAAGATAGTGAAAGCCATCCAGCGCAATCGTATCGGGCTCAAGGATCCAAACAAGCCTATTGGCACATTCATGTTTCTCGGACCCACAGGCGTGGGAAAAACGCACCTGGCCAAGAGACTCGCAGAATACCTATTTGACAACTCCGATTCTCTCATTAGAATAGATATGAGCGAATACATGGAAAAATTCACTGTGAGCCGTCTTGTGGGAGCTCCTCCGGGATATGTAGGATACGAAGAGGGCGGCCAGCTCACTGAAGCTGTGCGCCGCAAGCCATACTCTGTGGTGCTCCTTGACGAGATTGAGAAAGCCCACCCCGATGTATTCAATCTGCTTTTGCAGATGATGGATGAGGGCCGTCTCACCGACAGCATCGGCAGACATATAGATTTCAAAAATGTGATTATTATCATGACCTCTAATATTGGCACACGCCAACTCAAGGATTTTGGCTCCGGAGTGGGATTCGCCACAAAAGAGGTGGACAAGGAATACTCTCACAGTGTGCTACAGAAGGCACTCAACAAAGCATTCGCTCCTGAATTCCTTAATCGCATTGATGACATCGTGATGTTTGACTCTTTGTCTAAAGAGGCTATATTCAAGATTATAGATATCGAGCTATCCGGCTTCTACAAGCGAGTGAAAGACCTGGGATACACAATATCCATCTCTGACGAGGCCAAGACTTTCATCGCAGAGAAGGGCTACGATTCGCAATTTGGAGCCCGACCGCTGAAAAGAGCTATCCAAAAGTATCTTGAAGACAACCTTGCAGAGCTGATTATCAACTCCGACCTGGGATCTGGCGACCAAATTATGGTAGGCTATGATGCCGACAATAAGGCGATCACTACTGAAGTGGTGAAAAACATAAAGGGAGCATAACCTGCAGCGATATGGCATCGGCCATGCGTTAGGCGCCACTCGCGAATAAGGCAATAGCGCATCAGCAGAGCACAGACACCTATTACGTCTGAGAGCAATTATATCATATATAATATATGTGTATTGCCCCCAGACGTAATTTTTTTTGCCCATACTCGTCTTTTTTAGAGATAAAATTGTTATTTTTGCATAACTTTTTAATTTCTGTAGGCGTGAAAGAAAAAATAACATACATATACGACAGGCTACTCTCAGTGTGGAATTATTGTGCGCAGGGGGTATGGAGTGATTCTCGCACTACATTTAAGGTAAATTTAATCAAGACTTTAAATATCACTGTAAAATCATTTTTCAACACCGATATACAGACACAGGCATGCGCCATGACCCACCGTACCCTCTTGGCGATAGTGCCCGCATTAGCACTGATTTTTGCTATAGGCAGAGGATTCGGATTTCAGAATCTGCTTCAAGAGGAATTATTCAAGATTCTCCCCACTCAGAAGCAAGCCATAAGCCATGCGTTGGGGTTCGTAGACTCATACCTTGACCAGGCATCCGAAGGCGTGTTTGTGGGCGTGGGTATCGTATTCCTATTATGGACATTGATATCCCTGCTCGGCAGCGTGGAAGACTCCTTCAATCTCATTTGGGGGGTGAAACAGGGACGCAGCATATGGAGAAAACTATCTGACTACACTGCCATGATGCTGATTCTGCCAGTGCTGATGATTTGCGGAGGAGGTCTGTCTATTTTTGTGAACAACACAATCTTGAGCTTCTTTGACTTTCCTTTTCTCTCACCTCTTATGTCTGTGTTTTTTGAAGTGGCATCCTATCTGTTTACTTGCCTTTTCTTTGCCGCGGTATATATCCTTATACCCAGCACGAAAGTAAAGATTTATAATGCCCTTATATCCGGAGCATTCGCAGGCACAGCATTTTTGGTGCTCCAGTGGCTATTTGTAAGTGGTCAGCTGTATGTGTCGAAATACAATGCTATTTATGGTAGCTTCTCCTTCTTGCCATTGCTGCTGCTTTGGCTCCAGCTCGTGTGGGTGATCTGTCTCACGGGATGCCTGATATGCTATGCGTCACAGAATATATTCCAATTCTCATTCAGCGACCAGATTTCAGATATATCAGACAGGTATAAGGACAAAGTGTACATTGGCATAGTGGCCATTATAGTGGACCATTTCATACAATCCAAGCCACCTGTCACACTTGAAGATATTATAATAAAGTATAACATTCCTTCGCGTCTCGCCGCCATGGCCACAGACAAACTTTGCGAGATAGATGTAGTGTCAAAGGTAGTGATTGACGCGAAGCACGAGCTATTTGGATACCAGCCGGCAGTGTCGCCTGACAAGCTGACAATAGGCTATATTCTGGCTAAAATTGACAATGACGGCTCTTCTGACTTTATCCCTAATCTTGACGAGAATTTTGGAGATATAAGTTCTGAATTAGACTCTTTAATCAACGGCTTCATACACAACGCCTCAAACATACCCATAAAGGAGCTTAAGATACGGCAACTTTAGACATTAAAATACAGCGAATTATTATCCCCTATTTTTTAACATATAAAATTAATAGCATGAAAAAGGTAATTTCCACCAACAATGCTCCTGGAGCCATCGGCCCCTACAGCCAGGCCATCGACACTGGCGCTTTTGTGTTTGCATCAGGTCAAATTCCTATCAATCCCGCCACAGGCGAGATTCCCGCAGGCATCGAGGCGCAGACCACACAGGCCATCGCCAATGTGAAAGGCATCCTTGAGGCTGCAGGCCTCACCATCGACAATGTGGTAAAGACCACTGTATTCCTGGCCGACATGGGAGAATTTGCAGAGATGAACAAAATCTATGCGCAGCACTTCACAGAGCCCTTCCCGGCCCGCTCAGCAGTGGCCGTAAAGGACCTCCCGAAAGGTGTGCGCGTGGAGATTGAAGTGCTCGCCGCTCGCTAAGAGCATTTAAGAGAATAATAATTATGTGGGCCGCCACCATCTGCGGCTTGACCATGTAATATTAATGACTCCAGCCAATAGATGTATCAGGCCATACGCCTGACAATCGGAGGCCCCCAATTTATTTTCTCAAACAAAAAGGGCGATATGCTCCACTCTCCCATATCGCCCCTTCTGCAAATATTCAGGTACTCCATGCCATTCTATTAATTTTTATGTTAAGTAAGTAGTCAGTTTAAATTAAAACTTTGATGTTTATTAAGTGTCTGTAAACGTGTGCGGTAGTCAACTTAACACTTTACACATAGCACTAATGTCACTAAATTATGGGAGTGGCGCGATGAAATCGCCGCCGACAGTGGCTCTAAAGAGCGAAACCGATGGCACATCGTCACTCTGCTCAGCATTAATTTAGCGACATTACACTTAACACTTACTTAGAATCAGGGCAAATGGATCACCCATACAAATAAATACAATAGATATGAGCAATAAGCCTAATCTAAGTTTTTGGAAACTTTGGAATTTAAGTTTTGGCTTTTTTGGCGTGCAGATTGCATATGCACTGCAGAGCGCACAAGTAAGCCGTATATTCTCCACCATAGGTGCCGACCCTCATGATTTGAGCTATTTTTGGATTTTGCCTCCATTGATGGGTCTAATCGTGCAGCCCGTGATAGGATCCATGTCAGACCGCACATGGACTCGCTTTGGCCGCCGACTCCCATACCTCATTGTGGGCGCCATTGTGGCCATAATAGTGATGTGTTTCTTACCTAATGCGGGGTCTTTAGGCCTCACGGTCTCTTCAGCTATCATCTTTGGTCTGATTATGCTGATGTTTCTTGATACTTCTATTAATATGGCCATGCAGCCCTTCAAAATGCTTGTTGGCGACTTTGTGAACGAAGAGCAGAAAGGCCTGGCCTACTCTATTCAAAGCTTTTTGTGTAATGCCGGATCAGTGGTGGGCTTTGTGGCTCCGTTTGTGCTCGCTATGTTTATGAGCGAGACAGCACCGGCAGGCGAAGTGCCCCCCACGGTCACCTGGTCGTTCTATCTTGGAGCGGCAGTCCTGTTGGTATGCGTGATTTACACATTAGTTAAGGTAAAAGAAATGCCACCAGCCGAGTACGCGGCCTACCATGGCATAGCTTCACAAACTACAAATGCAGGAGCGAAGAAAGAAAACATATTCGTAATACTGGCTAAGGCACCTAAGGTGTTTTGGACGGTGGGGCTTGTGCAGTTTTTTTGTTGGTCAGCATTCCTATACATGTGGACATATGGCACAGATGCCATAGCATCACATGCTTACCATGCTCCATCTGTGCAAAAAGTGACTGGAGTGACAATTGACGGCAAGTCATTCAACGACAAGTACCTCTTTGATGGCAAGACACCCCTTATTGACGACGGACACCTCACTATTGCAGGTATAGACATAGATGGGAGCTTAGTGTCACCATCAGTAGTCGTGGCCAATGGCGACACAATCATCAATAATGGGCAGCTATGCTACACCAGCGGTATACCGGCAGCCAATCCAGATGGAGGTCATGTGGCTAAGGCCGGCGGGACACTCCTTGTAGATGGAGAGATGGTGAGAGTGGCACAAGGAGCCAACATTGTGGCCGCTTACAGACAGATAAGTCCTGGCACATCCCTCACTCTTGTGCATATAGCCAAAACCAATGAAAAAGGCGAGTACACGCTTGAAGAGACATCCGAATTACCTGCGATTAATTCTTACGAGGATATCACAATCAATTATTCCACAGTGCTCAACTCAGCATCCAAGCAATATCAGGATGCAGGCAACTGGAATGGCGTGCTTCTTGCAATTCAAGCCATTGCTGCTGTGATTTGGGCGGTGGTGCTCTCTCAGTTCTCGAATCGAAAGTTGGGCTATTCTGTAAGTCTTCTAATTGGCGGAGTGGGATTTGTATCTACATACTTCCTCAACACCCCCGCACTCCTGTCTATAAGCTACGCACTTATAGGCTGCGCCTGGGCCGCCATGCTCGCCATGCCTTTCACGATATTGACCAATGCTCTGTCGGGCAATCACATAGGCACATATCTTGGATTGTTTAACTGCACAATATGTGTGCCGCAGATTATTGCAGCGCTTTGTGGAGGATCAATTCTCTCCATGTTCCCAGTGGCCATAAACGGCGCACCCAACACGATATTAATGCTTGTGGTGGCCGGTGTGCTTCTTGGTATCGGAGCTCTGGCCGTGTGGAATATCAAAGAGACATTTGGTAGTAACAGCAAAGACTAATAAACACTGATGCCACTAAATTAAGGATTAATTACCAACACTTAATTTAGTGGCATAAAAAAACATCTATTAAATTGGAATCAATTCGCCAAATATATAAAATCGGGAAAGGGCCATCAAGCTCTCATACCATGGGGCCAAGACGCGCCGCATTGCAATTTTTAGAGGCAAACAAAAATGCAACCAGATATGAGGTGGATCTTTACGGCTCGCTTGCGGCTACCGGCAAAGGCCACCTCACAGATGTGGCCATACTCGATGTGTTCAAGCCCGTGGCTCCTACTGAAATAATCTGGAAACCCGAGATTGTGCTTCCGTTTCACACTAACGGAATGAAATTCACCGCTTTTGATGGCAACGGCACAGAGACTGCGTCTAAGACATTCTTCTCTATAGGCGGTGGAGACATCGTGGAGGAGGGACAGGAGCGCCAGCCAGCACAGCGCATATACCATAAAACCACCATCAAGGAAATCCTCAACTGGAGCACAGAGACAGGGCACAGCTACTGGGAGTATGTGGACATGTGCGAAGGCCCTGAGATTTGGGACTACCTGGCAGAAGTGTGGAAAGTGATGAGAGAGGCTGTGGAACGCGGTATCGAAGCCGAAGGCGTATTGCCCGGAGGCTTGGGCGTAAGGAGGAAAGCGTACAGCTACTATATGCATGCCGGCGGCCATAACGGCTCACTAAAGAGCCGCGGTTTGGTCTACGCTTATGCCTTGGCTGTGAGCGAAGAGAATGCCGGAGGAGGCACTATTGTCACGGCTCCCACCTGCGGGTCATGCGGTGTGCTTCCGGCCGTGCTTTATCATTTGCACTCATCCAAGAATTTCTCAGAGAGGCACATTCTCCGAGCCTTAGCCACAGCCGCCCTTTTTGGCAATGTCGTGAAATTCAACGCGTCGGTGTCTGGAGCGGAAGTGGGATGCCAAGGTGAAATCGGAGTGGCCTGCGCTATGGCGGCCGCTGCCGCCTCGCAGCTATTTGGAGGCACACCGGCACAGATTGAATATTCGGCTGAGATGGGCCTTGAGCATCATCTCGGACTCACATGCGACCCTGTCTGCGGGTTGGTGCAGATTCCATGTATTGAGCGCAACGCATATGCTGCGGCCAGGGCACTCGACGCCAATCTCTACGCCGCCTTCTCAGACGGAAGACACTCCGTGGATTTTGACCGGATAGTAGAAGTGATGAAGCAGACCGGTCATGACTTGCCATCTCTATACAAAGAGACCTCTCAAGGCGGGCTCGCAGTGATAAAGTGATGCCGCTCGCGTCTTCAACATAAATCCAAGACGCATAAGCGCCATTGCCTCACCAAGCGATAAGCGCAAAGCCAAAATTGAACAGTCTGCTTAGCTCTAATATTGCGAATTAGGCTCAGCAGACTTATTTTAAATGACCATTAATGCTAGTAAAGATAGCCAAAAATTCATGAGAAGAAGGCCGAAACATATACACCCACAAAGAGACATTAAATCAGCGTCTGATCTACGCAGGTCCAATAATATCTCACAATGCGCCAATCGCATGGTGGAGATATTATCGCCAATATGTATATTAGGCATCATTGTGTATGTGGGCTGCAACCTTACACACACACAGCAGGATCTTATACTCAGAGCTATCCGCGGGATTGAGCTTATTTTCGGATTTAATATTATATATCATCAGATTTTCTTTTTCAGAAAAATAAAAGAGGAAAGCCACATGATAAAATGGATTGTAGATATCCTTGTGTTGCTTGACATTCTGGCATGGGCTACCTCTGTGTTTATTCCGGCCAATGGTGCTGTCTCGCAATCATTCTTGGGGGGAAAAGCAGGCCTATTCTTTTCAGCTGGATTGTATTCTGTGGTAGAGACATGTTTTATGCTGTCAAGAATTCCAGGCAAAAGAGTAAATCCGTCGATTCTCATGGCATTAAGCTTTGTGATATTCATTATAATAGGCTCTCTTTTATTGATGCTCCCACGATGCACATATCACGGCATCTCCTATGTAGATTCATTATTTGTAGCATCAAGTGCGGTGAGCATCACTGGATTATCCACCGTGGATGTGCCATCAACATTCACTGCCACCGGCGTACTGGTGCTTTCAATACTGGTGCAGATGGGGAGCCTTGGGGTGCTGACATTCACAAGCTTTTTTGCTCTGTTTTACTCTGGCACCGCATCAATATACAACCAGCTACTCCTGAAAGATATGGTGTATTCAAAAAGTATGAACGCATTAGTGCCAACACTGCTCTATGTGCTTGAGGTCACGTTCATCATAGAGATAGCAGGCGCAGTGATGGTGTACTTTTCTCTTCCGGAGGAGCTTGGAATGGAGATGAATTCAAAGATTCTGTTTTCAGTGTTTCACTCCATGTCATCATTCTGCAATGCGGGATTTTCCTGCCTGCCTGAAGGGATGGCAAATCCTATGCTTTTACACTCTGATCAGCTCATCTATATAATCACTTCTGTATTGATTTTTCTTGGCATGATAGGCTTCCCAATAATAGTAAATTTCGGGGAACTGATCAAATGGCGGATAAGATGTCTTTCTTGCAGGATTTTTTCAAAGCCCAAGCCCATAATGCCAGTGCATATATTTGACATCAATACTAAAGTGGTGCTGTATACCACTATACCTATCCTGATAATCGGCTCGACGGCATTCTTTTTTCTTGAATATGACAATACACTGAAAGGAATGACAATATACGATAAAATCGTACAATCGGTGTTTAATTCCTTTATTCCCCGAAGCGCAGGATTTATGTCTGTTGACATAGGCTCCTTCCTTGACATCACACTATTGATTGTGATTGTGCAGATGATAATCGGAGGTTCATCTCAATCGATGGGAGGCGGCATAAAGGTAAATACTTTGGGCACTATTTTGCTCAACCTCAAATCAGTGATTTTAGGGCATGAAGATGTCACGGCATTTCATCGCGTCATAAGCAGGGCCTCTGTGCGTAGAGCAAATGCGGTACTGGCTGTGTCCTCCATTTTACTCTTTATTTATATGCTGACAATGCTGTGGCTTAACCCCGCACTTCCGGCCAAAGGTCTTATATTCGAATCCATCTCGGCCCTATTCACTGTAGGCTCTTCATTAGGCGTGACACCGTATTTGAGTGATGCTTCAAAAGTGGTTTTGTCCACAGCCATGTTTCTCGGACGTGTGGGAGCACTATCTCTACTGGCAGTGATGGCCTCATCTCAATATGACAAGTCTTCTCTCTTCCCTGAAGACAACATCATAATAAGCTGACGTATCCGACAGCAAAACTATATCCGCTCCCAAGGACAGGGGTATAGAAGGGATTATACTAACTTCCACCTGTTATCACCTAATCGTGATGATAAGGCTCGCCCTTCAATATTGTCACCGCACGATACAGCTGCTCCACAAAAAACACCCTTACCAGCTCATGAGGGAATGTCATTTTAGAAAGAGACACTTTGAAATTTGCTCTAGCATACACCTTATCAGAAAATCCATATGGACCGCCCACAACGAATATAAGACGAGATACCGATTCAAGCAATTTCCCGTCAATATATTTAGCAAACTCACGAGAAGTGAACTCCCGCCCTTTCTCATCAAGGAGGACCACAAAATCTTGAGGCGTGATAGCCGACAATATGGATTCGCCCTCAAGCTCCTTTTGCTTGAGTTCTGACATATTCTTTGAATTCTTAACATCAGGGATCTCCTTTATCTCAAACGGCAAATAATGAGGTATGCGGATAGAGTAGCGCTCTATTGACTCACGAAATGGAGCAAAAGTGACCTTTCCGATGCAGGCAAGCAAAATTTTCATGAAAAAAATATTATACTTATTGAAATTAGCACTAACTTTGCAGTAAGATATGCAAAGGTAAGACAAAAATTTGTAACATCAAGGTAATTATTGTCATAAAAAATGCATATCATCGTGATTACGCCTTTGTGCGTACATATTAACGTGTATGTTTTGAATTTATTTATCAATATCCAATTATCATAAAGATATGAAGACAAATGACCAATTGATAGACGACCTTATAGACCTCGCTTTCGCAGAGGACATAGGCGACGGAGACCACACCACTCTCAGCACGATTCCCGCAAGCGAATACGGAAAGCAGCAACTCATTGTTAAGGAAGAGGGTATATTGGCAGGTGTGGAAATTGCACGCCGCGTTTTTGAGAGATTTGACCCGGCACTGGAGATGGAGGTGATGATAGAAGACGGTGCCCATGTGCGTCCAGGAGACATAGCTTTTGTGGTCACAGGACCTGTACGCTCACTCTTGCAGACCGAGCGAACTATGCTGAATATCATGCAGCGTATGAGCGGAATCGCCACTACCACCGCAAAATATCAGAATGAGCTTAAGGGGCTCAAAACAAAGGTGCTCGACACCCGTAAAACCACACCGGGCATGCGTCTTTTGGAAAAAGAAGCGGTAAAAATCGGAGGAGGCTCTAATCACCGCATCGGGCTCTTTGACATGATTTTGATCAAAGACAACCATGTAGACTTTGCAGGAGGTATTCCCCAAGCTGTATCTGCTGTGAGAGCATACCTTAACCGCAACCATAAGAAGCTGAAAATCGAGCAGGAGGTGAGAAATGAAGAAGAAATACTTCAAGCTATTGAAGCCAATGTGGACAGAATCATGCTTGACAACTTCAGCCCCGAACGCACGAAAAAGGCGGTAGAGCTTATCCGCGAAAAAGCCCCGAATATTGAAATTGAATCGTCAGGAGGCATCACTATAGACAATCTACGCAGCTATGGAGAATGCGGCGTAGACTTCATCTCCGTAGGTGCGCTCACACATTCAGTAAAAGGTCTTGACATGAGCTTCAAGGCAGTGAAATAATCGCACTGTACTATGATTTTAGTAGCCCCTGATAAATTTAAAGGCACGCTCTCGGCATTAGAGGCGACAGACATTATTAGTCAGGCTTTATGGCCATTGGAGGTAAAAAAAGCTCCAATGGCCGATGGGGGTGAAGGCACTGCCGCTATTCTTTGTAGAGATTCGGCATGGGAGAAAAAGGACACCTACTATCACAACAAAGCCACAAATACAGCAGTAATAGACAGCAGCGCCATTATAGGGCTGCAGCTTGTAGAGCAGTCGCACCGCGATGTACTATCAGCATCATCTTATTCGCTCGGCCTTAAAGTAAGGTCTATTCTCGATAGTGGTGTTAAGAGAGTGATCATAGGAGTTGGGGGCACATCTACCTGTGATGGCGGATTGGGATTCCTCGACGCCCTTGGACCAGTGGAGCCCGCATCTATCCTCGGACTATGCGATGTGGCTGTGCCGCTATTAGCACCCGGCGACAAACCGTCCGCTCTCATGTTCGCGCCACAAAAGGGTGCATCTGAGCAGGATATCGAAATCCTGCGCTCACGCCTCAGCGAGATAATCAATCGCTACCCAGACCGCAATTCGCCATTTGATGGCGCCGGCGGCGGACTTGGATTTGCCATAGCATCAGTGATAGGCGCTAAATGTATGTTCGGCGCCAAATACGTGCTTGACAGTTATGACATCGATTGGTCAAGCATTTCATTAGTGATTACAGGCGAGGGAAAAATAGACAGCCAGACCGAATGTGGCAAAGTGGTGGACACCGTGACCAAAGAGGCTTTTTCTCACGGGATACCCACAATAGCTTTTGGCGGTATAGTGTCTCCAGAATTGGAGACAGACACTGTGATATCAACATCCAGATTTTATCCGGACGACAAATTAAATTCACTTACCGCAGCCAAACGTCTTGATGCTGCGGTAAGGAATTATTTGAAAAATCATATCATAGATTAGTCCTCATCCAACGGATTAGGAGTGTCTGGGTCGGTGTACCACTTTGAGTACAGCAGATAATTATGTGCGATTTTCTGATTAATTTCGCTACTCTGCGCAGGATCCACCATTTTAATGAACTTTGCCGGCGCTCCGGCCCAAAGCTCATTCGGGCCTATTTTCGTGCGGGATAGCACCACTGCGCCAGCTGCCACTATCGCGCCTTTGCCCACTTCAGCATCGTCCATCACCACAGAGCCCATTCCTATCAGGGCATAGTCATGAATTTTAGCGCCATGGATTGTCACATTATGTCCGATTGACACATAGTCGCCAATCTCAATAGTGGATTTTTTGAAAAGAGTGTGAAGCACGGATCCGTCTTGGATATTTACACAGTTGCCGATACGTATAGAGTTCACGTCGCCCCTTAGCACAGTGCTGAACCATACGCTACAATCGCTGCCCATCACCACATCCCCTATTATAGAGGAATTTTCGGCCAAGAAACAGTTATCGCCGAATTTAGGGGTCTTACCTCGAAGTGGAATAATTAATGCCATTTTATTGTTTTATTAAATAAGTGGTCAATTATAATTAAAACTATTTTTAAGTATATGTAAATGTGTGCGATAGCCCACTTTACACTTAATTCTTTAATCTTAGCACAAATGTCACTAAATTAAGCCTATAGGATTAATGAACTGTAATTTATAATCTACAAGTGATAATACCTCTTTTCTAATTTAGTGACATTAGACTTAGCACTTTCTTATAGGTGCTGTCTTAATTCTAAGCCAATCTCGCTCATCCTCTGAAAGAAGCGGAGATAAAGCATCAAACACCGTCTCATGGTATTCATTGAGCCAGTCTATCTCCTCCCCAGTCATAATCTCAAGCTGAATGAGGGTGGTGTCAAATGGGAAAAGAGTCAAATTCTCAAACTTTAGGAATTTCCCGAAATCGGTGGTCATGGCCTCTGTGCACAACACAAGATTTTCGCACCTGATACCATACTGTCCCTCTTTATATAGGCCAGGCTCGTTGGATGTGATCATGCCCGGCATTAGAGGTGTAGGTGTGTAGTTAAGCCTTATAGACTGCGGGCCTTCATGCACATTCAAGAAATGTCCCACGCCGTGGCCTGTGCCATGCAGATAACCCATTCCTTCCCTCCAAAGATACTTTCTGGCCTCCGCATCAAGCTGCACACCATGAGTGCCCTCAGGAAACACCATCAGAGCCAGAGCGATGTGGCCTTTAAGCACCAGAGTGAAGTCATGCTTCTCCTGCTCCGTGGGTGTGCCTATGGCTATAGTGCGAGTGATATCTGTGGTGCCGTCGAGATACTGCGCTCCTGAATCCACGAGCAGGAGGCCCGATGGCTTAATCTCCACATCCGTCTCAGGTGTGGCCTCATAATGCACGATAGCTCCATGCGGGCCAAAGCCAGCGATTGTGCCGAAGCTCTCATCGAAGAATAGAGGCTGTGCCTTTCGATGTTTGAGCAGTATTTCGCTTACACCAATTTCCGTAAGAGTGTCTCCGCGAGATATTATTTCATCAATTTCCTTGAAAGCCTTCACTAGGGCCACACCATCGCGCAGCATAGCATCCCTTGTGCCGGATATCTGCACCGCATTTTTGCATCCCTTTGGGATAACTATGGGGGATTGACCGAGCACAGCGCGATCAGCCAGAATATCAGAAAGCGTCACTGATGTGCGGCTCCCCTCCACAAGCACCTTTTCGGACTCAGGTAACCCCGACAAGAAAACTCGTATATCATGGTACGGGCGAGTCTCCACACCCTGCTCCTTAAAATAGTCAGAGACCGAAGGATTGACCTTATTGGGGTCGATAAACAGTATGACACCATTTGCGGATATGAACAGGTAAGCTGTGGCCACCGGATTATACTCCACATCGCTGCACCGGATATTAAGCGCCCAAGCTATCTCATCAAGAGGTGAAATCAAGGCTGATGATGCGCCTTGCTTTTCCACATCTTTCAAAATATCCGCAATTTTTGATTTGGCAGTCTGCCCTGTATACTTATCCTCATGTACAAACACCTTGTCGGAAGGCAGAGGAGGACGTTCCGTCCATAATTTATCCACAGGGTCAAAATCGCATATGAGGTCAATGCCATTAGCCTCAAGTACCTTTCTCATGGCTCCAGCCGAAGATTTTGACAGCAACATACCATCAATGCCCACTCTTGCTCCTGCATTGAGGTGAGCAGATAGCCATTCCTCAATACTCGGAGTGTCTATGATGCCGTCCTTCATTAGTAGGATAGGGGTGCCTGACAGCTGCAGAGCGGCCTGAATGAAATATCTGGAGTCAGTCCACAAAAGAGCTTGGTCAGCAGTCACCACAAGAGAACCAGCCGACCCGGTAAAACCCGAAAAATATTCTCTTACCTGCCAATGATCGGCAAGATATTCACTTTGATGCGGATCAGTCTGCGGTATGATCACTGCATCAATGCCATTGGCCTCCATTTCATATCGGAGAGCATTAATACGATTTTCAATGTCTCGTGTCATGGCTATAATATAATAAAAATGTAAATTACTGCATAAAGGAATCCTTGAAGCCTATAAAATAGAGTATTCCATCAAGGCCGATGGTGGAAATCGCCTGCTTTGCCGTGGCCTTCACCTTTGGCTTGGCATGGAATGCGATACCAAGTCCGGCGGCAGAAAGCATAGGCAAATCGTTGGCCCCATCGCCCACTGCGATAGTCTGCGCTATATTGATATTCTCCACCTGGGAAATAATTCTCAACAGCTCTGCCTTACGCTTTCCATCCACGATATCTCCAACATACCTACCGGTGAGTTTTCCGTTTTCGATTTCAAGCTCGTTGGCATACACATAGTCGAACCCGAACTGGCTCTTCAGATAATTTCCAAAATAGTTAAATCCGCCAGAGAGGATCGCCGTCTTAAATCCTGCTCTTTTCAATACACTCATCATGCGGCCCACACCTTCTGTGATCGGAAGATTTTTTGCGATATCCTCCATGACATTCACATCAAGCCCCTTGAGCAGGCTCACACGCTCGGTGAAACTCTCACGGAAATCAATTTCTCCGCGCATGGCCCTTTCAGTGATAGCCTTCACCTGGTCGCCCACTCCGGCTCTCATAGCCAATTCGTCTATCACCTCTGTCTCGATTAAAGTGGAATCCATATCAAAGCAGACCAATCTGCGGCATCTTCTGAACATGGTGTCCTCCTGAAGAGATATATCGAAGTCGCAATCAGACGACACCTCCATGAATCTTTTCTGCATGGCCGAGACATCCTCGGGGTTTCCTCTCACAGAAAATTCCACACATGATTTTGACTTGGAGTCCCCGTTGTCCAAAGGCTGGCGGCCTGTGAGTCGCTGGATATTGTCTATATTAAGTCCTTGCTTCGCTATCTCTGCTGCGATAAGAGAAATATGCTTAGCCGACAGCTTTCTGCCCAGTATAGTGATAATCCATCTGTTCTTACCCTGACGCTGCACCCAATTGTTGTATTCGTCCACGCTGATTGGAGTAAACCTAACTTGCACATTCAGCTCTGTAGCCTTAAAAAGCAGCTCCTTCATCATATTGCCCGACACATCATCATTGGCCTTCACCAGGAAGCCCAGCGACAGGGCGTGATGTATGTCGGCCTGTCCGATATCCATAATGCCCGCATCATACTTCGCGAGTATCTCTGTAATAGCGCTTGTCACACCGGGCTTGTCCGCTCCAGTGATGTTGATAAGAATTAGTTCGAAATCCATTTCTGTTAATCGTTGTCTGTCTTTGGTGGCTTGCGCAGTATTCACCTACGAGTCGGCATCACTTAACCGCTGGATATTATCCATATGGTTATGCATATGCTGTTTTACGAAAGGCGATGCGTGGTGCCACCGATAATTCCTACTTAGTTAATAGTGTTTAGCTTTTACAAAGTTACACATTTTTCAGATTACTTTCAGCAAAAAAAGAGACAAATCCATCTGTCATCTGAAAAAAAGCTAATTATAGCATTAAAGATGAACACTTATACTTAAGTTTACGTTTTAAAATTAAAGATAAGGAGACTGTTAACTTGATAAAAATTAAGGATATTACAGCTGTGTTATATCCAGGAGCGACAGAGTCTGCTCAACCGACACAATTGTTACATTCGTAAAGTCGCATACGCAAATGCAAACGTAAACTAAAATTGTGCAAAACAAAACAGTTTTCAAACGTAACACAATCTTCGGTAAATAATTTAAACGATACAAATGCAACAGTCAATACAATATTATGAGAGACATAGCACTAAAATCCGGCACGACAAATCACCCCGCATCCTTAATGCTTCATGCCCCACGAAATGGATCTATCCACTATATGGCATCCACAGTATCAGGAGGTAGTCTATGTCCTATTTTTGGCATAAAGCAATACTATAGATTTAAATAATATAATTTAACATTGTGCACATATATCTACACCATTGAATACTATATTAAATCATTAAAGTAAAACTTTAAATTTAATTTTATGCTGATTCCTCGCCTACCCTACTCCCAACCTATCATACAAGACATTACATCCAGCTATTCATGTCGTTGAGATGACTGTAATGATATGAATGGCCATACCTACAATGCCCTTGATATGCATTCGTAAACATAAGAGAATTTCATTACAATTGCATCAATCACGGCATTTGCAATAGTAATTCAATGCAAAATTATGTGTGTGTTTACGTTTACATAAATGAATTTGCATTTTTAAAATCGATTTTTTATTTGGTGTTTACAATTTTATTAGTTACATTTGCAAACGAATTGATTTTTCATTGTTAACACCGCTTAATATTATGGATATTGTATCACGGCTCAAACTATTCATGGCACACACCGGCCTCCCCACCACCCAATTTGCAGATGAGGCAAACATACCGCGTCCTACCATATCACAGATACTTAATGGACGCAACCGTAAAATCAGCAATGAAGTAATAGCGAAGCTCCATGACGGATTTCCTTCGCTCAATATTCTGTGGCTCCTATTCGGCGACGGAGACATGGAGGTGCGCGAAGCCACATCATACGCCAAACAAAACAACATTGGGAATGCCGACTATGATTCACAATGTCCGCCCAAAGGCATGGAACCATTGTCTGCCAACAATCGTAGCTTTGCAATAAGCAGGCCCAACCTGAGCAAAGAGCCTGATGATTCTTGTGTCGACGACATTCCCCCTTCTGACTCTAACCTGATGGATGAAGACGTAATACCAATCTCCATGGCTAACGCCGCCTCCAATTGCAACGAAAAACGTAAGGTGAGCTATGTGATGGTTTTCTATAATGACAACAGCTATGAAGTGCTAAGACCAGAGAAGTAGGACCAGAGGAGAGACACTAAGACCCCATACACTACGCTGCGATCTGATAGACTATTCTACATATATGCCATACAAAACAGGCCGCCGGGTATTGAGAGCATCAATTCCGGCGGCCTGTTTTGTATGGCACGAACCAATGTCAGCGTACAGGCTTACATAAGGATGTCAAGAAACCTAAGTCTCAAGCGGGGGCTGCTTTACATCAATCTCATATATCTCTGCCTCTGGCATAATATTGGCCTTTTTCATCCAATGCTTTTTCGCGAAAGCCACGAGGAATGCGACACCTCGCACACAGAGCTCTATGCACATTGCCAGCCACACGCCGTCAAGCCCCATATGCGGAGCTAACAAAGCGGCAAGAGAAAGGCGCACCACCCATATGCTGCAAAGATTGATACAAGCGGGCACAAGTGTATAGCCAGCTCCCACCATCACGCCATATGTCACAATTGAGGCCGCAAACATAGGCTCAGCACAAGCCTCTATTCGCAGTGCTGACACCCCCAAACCTCTCACCATTTCATCGGGAGTGAAAAGACTCATCATAAGAGGTGCACAGATCCATAGTATCACACCCATCACACCCATCACCACTATGCCTAAGGCAATCGTGATTTTGCCAAAGCTATGCGCCAAGTCGCGTCTACCCGCCCCCATGCTTTGTCCGACAAGTGTGGTGGCCGCATCAGAAATGCCATATCCAGGCATATAGCACAGGCTTTCGGCTGTGATACCGAATGCATTCGCGGCTATGGCGGCTGTGCCCAACGGCGCCACTATTATAGTGGTGATGATCTGCGCACCGCACATCATCAATCTTTCTGCCGCTATAGGAGCACTTATCTTGACAGCCTTTCCCAAAGTATCTCGCCTCAAGTGTAGTCGAAACACACGTCCCCTGAAATTCAAGTCACGTGATTTTCTCAGCATATACCACATAAGCACCGCGCCGGTGATGATTTGGGCACTCGCTGTACCGATAGCAGCGCCTTTTACTCCAAGGCCCGCACCAGCGAATTCGATGCCCAACACTTTATGGTCATCAAAAATGAGGAAAAAATTAAACACCACATCAAGCATACACATCAAGAGATTGAGCATACCGGGAACTATCATATTGCCTGAACATCTGAGCATTGAGCTTGAAAGATAGGTGAGGAAACAAAATGGCAACGACAGCATCACTATCAAGAAGTAAGCTGATGCATCGGCCTGTATATCTTGATTGGCACCCAACCATCCTGGCAGAGTCCCACTGATGGCGCACCCTATTGCTGAAAGCACAAGTCCGAGAAGAAGTATGGCCAATATCGACTGCTGAACAATGTCTCTGGCCCTATCAGGCAACTTGGCTCCCATGAAGTGAGCTACCTGCACGGAAAATCCCGTGGCCAATGCTCCTCCGATACCCCAGAAAAGCCATGTGGTAGTGGCCACAATGCCTATAGACGCTGACGGGTTAGCGCCAAGGCTGCCCACCATTGACGCATCAATATACTCCATCAGTATAGACGAGAGTTGTGCCATGATAGCAGGCCAGCTTAATGAAGCCACCAGCTTAAGCCTTTGAGCAAAGCTTATTGGGGAGTTGTCTGTAAAAATATCCGATAATGGTGTAGAAGATTTCGACATAAAATTAAATTCTTTCTGGTCAAATTTCGTGCAAAATTACAGATATTATACGGTGATTGCAAATATTTTCTCGTCTATTGTGATATCGGGGAATAACAACATGAGGAACTTTTAGGCATCGTTTTCCGAATTTTCCACCTGACAGAAGTCATGAATCTGACACCACCACTTTTTCCTCAGCAAAATAATTATGCCCTAAAAGCACTGAAAACCATAGTCAAAAATCACTTTTATAATTATGTGTCAAATTTTTCCTTAAAAAGATGTTGCAAATTTGAAATTAATTTGTAATTTTGCAGTTTCAATAATGTAACTACATCGTAACTTCTACTATTAACATTCTTTTTTCAGAGAATTAAAAATCTAACATAATGTTCAACACGTTCGGACAAATGTCAAAACTTAATGGCTGTTCAATGACCCTGTCTATAGCCGCCATTATAATATTCGCAATCGCTCCTGTGATTGTGAGTTTTGATGTCCTTATTTCATACTGGCCAATAGCGGCACTAATATTAATTTTCATTATCATCACCATACTCTCTTTATGGTTTTGTCCTTTCGAGGTAAAGATTGACAATCAATCTCTATGTCTATATTTTCCCATAAGGAAGAAGGAAATACCCATGAAGGACATAGCCACTGCCGAGGTGGCCGAAGCATCCAAAGGCCTTAGGCCCATATTTGGACAGATCGGTTATTTTGGATGGTGGGGAAAGTATCGCTACGATGGCCACAAGGTGTTCTTGTACGCATCCAATCTTGATCATTTGGTATGTATGACTCTTCAATCAGGCCGTAAAATAGTGATTTCATGCTCAGATGCCTCAGAGCTGGCAAACAGGATAAACCGATTTGTGGAATGCAACAGCCCATTGCATCCGTGACCACAGAGTGATGCCGGTATTTTGCGCAGACAGTAATCGCCATGACTGGTGAACTTTTCCCGATATCTAATGTTTAGAATATAGTGAATGTAATGAATATCTCACATGTTCGGCATTCACATTATATCCAAACTTAATAATTCAGATATTATGGCAACGAATACAGTTAATGGCTCCAATATGGACCAGAAGATGAATCAGGCAGTGGCAGACGCTGCCTCATCCATAAGCAAACAGGCTGCGCAGGTAAGCGTTGACGCCGCAAAAGCATCTATGGAAGCTGAGGCCGAAGTGGCAAAATCTAAGGCGGCCGAAGCAAAAGAACAAATTTTAAACCAGGCCTCTGACGCATACTCTGATGCCAAGGAAAAGGCAGCTCAGGCATATTCCGATGCCAAAGCAAAAGCTGCACAGGCCATGCAGGCCGCACAAGAAAAGACTTCAGACTTCAATGAGAAGCTCAGTGATTTTAAGGAGTCCGCAAAAGAAAAACTCGCCGATGCTCTTGACAAGGGTGCCGACATGGCTAAAGGATTTGCTGACAAACTCAGGTAATATCTTGGCCACACTTGAGCCTGACCAATAATAAAGGAAGAGTGGAGGATATTTGTCCCCCACTCTTCTTTTTATTTGATATTTTCTCGGATTTCATTCAGATAATCAAGCATTTCATCATAATCATGATTACGAATTATTTCCTTGAGGCGGTCAAGTTGCAAAGCTATTTTCTCAAGCTGCCCATAAGAGTTAGGATTAAATAATATCTCCGTGAGCAGATAGTCATCCTCGCTCATCAGCCCTTTGGCTATGGCAAGATGCCGCTTGAATGTGGTGCCGGGAGCGTGTTGATGCTTCATCACAGAGCCAAATACAAGTGAAGAGGCAAAAGGGATAGACAGCGAGTATGCGATAGTCTGATCGTGTTCTTCAAACGAATACTCCACGATATTCAGTCCGAGCCTATTGTAGAGATCCCTGAAAAAGACCTTTCCCAAATAATCGCCCTCCTTAATTATTATAGCATTCTCATTGCTAAGATTGCTAAGAGAAGCAAATGTGGGGCCGAACATAGGATGGGAGGACACATACGGATGTCCACATTTCTCATAAAAAGCCGGAAGGCCCGTTTTCACAGATGCTATATCGCTGAGGATGCATTGCGATGAAAGCAGAGGCAGCACATTCTCGTATGCCTTAAGCGTATATTTCACAGTGGCAGCATTAAGCACGAGCTGCGGATCAAATTCCTCAATCTCTGCGGCAGAAGAAAAGCGTTGGCATCCAAAAGTGAATTTCAGCTTTTGAGGATCGATATCATAAATGGCCACATCATGGTCAGAAGAGAGCACATCGCAAAAGAATGCCCCCATCTTACCTGCTCCAAGGATTAATATTTTCATAACCAAGATGAAATTAGACCATACGGTCATTAAACACTTCAATCTGCTGTCTTATTGACTCTTCATGGATGGCTGACAGCACCCCACGCATAAATTCTGCGCTCATGCCCATTTCTATGGCAAGTTTCACGCGAGTATTTAGAATGGAGTCATATCTTGAAGCTTGGAGAATGGGCATTCGGTGCTCTTTTTTATAGCGTCCGATATCACGAGACACTTGCATACGTCTGTTCAATACCTCAAGAAGCTCATTGTCTAAATTATCGATTTCGTGACGCAGCAAAGCCAAGCTTTCAGTGGTGAGATTCTTGTCTCGCACCACAAGTGTGCCAAGGATAAAATTCAGCACCTCGGGGGTCACCTGTTGGCTTTTGTCGGAAAGCGCACAATCGGGGTCGCAGTGACTTTCTATTATAAGTCCGTCAAATCCCATATCCAAAGCCTGTTGAGACAATGGACCCACCAATTCCCTTTTCCCTCCGATATGGCTGGGATCACAGATAATAGGCAAATTAGGATATCTACGACGCAATTCGATAGGAATACGCCACTCTGGCAGATTTCTATACAGATGCTTTCCGTACACACTGAAGCCTCGGTGAATAGCCCCAAGCTTGCGTATGCCGGCATTATAAATACGCTGCAGGGCACCAATCCACAATTCGAGATCCGGGTTTACTGGATTTTTCACAAGCACAGTGACATCTTTTCCCGACTCCTTTATTGAATCTGCTACCTCCTGTACAGCAAAAGGGTTGGCCGATGTGCGGGCGCCTATCCAAAGGATATCTACATCAGCATTTAACGCGGCATTCACGTGCGCTCTGGTGGCCACTTCAGTGGCAGTGAGCATGCCAGTCATTTCCTTCGCCTTCTTCAGCCAAGGCAGTGCCTCCTCGCCCATACCTTCAAATCCACCGGGTTTGGTGCGGGGTTTCCAAATGCCGGCTCTAAAAATTTTTATTCCGTCGTTGGCAAGGGCGCAGGCTGTGGCAAGCATCTGCTGCTCGCTCTCGGCGCTGCACGGGCCGGCTATGATAATAGGTTTGTCAAGATTTGCTATAGGTTTTAAATCGTTCATTGCTATTTGGTATTATAATGGGCTCCCAAGCTGCAGCCCGATAAAATGGATTATTTCACAAAAATATTTATGCGTCTCAAAGCCTCGGAAAGCTTCTCAGGGGTGGCACATAGAGAAATTCGCAAATATCTCTGTCCGTTGGAGCCGAAGATAAATCCAGGCGTGATGAAGACGCGTGCTTCATACAGTACTTTGTCGCAAAACTCCTCCACATCGCTCACACTATCAGATACCTTTCCCCACAAGAAGAGACCTCTTTGTCTTGAGTCGAACTTACACCCGAGAGAAAGCATTATCTGTTCGGCGATACGCCTGCGCTCTGAATATGTGTCGTTTATGGATTCATACCATGTATCAGGCAGATTCAGAGCTTTTATTGCTGCCTTCATCATCGGGCGGAATTGACCGGAGTCAACATTGCTTTTTACCTTTACCACCCAGTTCACGAAATCAGGATTAGAACTAAGCATACCCATACGCCATCCCGCCATATTATGGCTTTTGCTTAGCGAATTGAGCTCGAGAGCAATATCTTTGGCGCCATCAACTTGGAGTATCGATATCGGATTGTCGTTTAAGATGAAGCTATAGGGATTGTCGTGGGCAATCACAATACCATGACGGCGACCAAAATCCACAATCTTCTCAAAAAGCTCTATAGAGGCAGGCGCACCTGTGGGCATGTGGGGATAGTTGACCCACATCAGTTTTATACTCTCCAGAGGCAGACGCTCAAGCGCATCAAAGTCAGGCTGCCAGGAATTATCCTCCGTCAAATCATAATAATATACATTCGCTTCTGCGAGTTTTGACGCAGATGTATATGTGGGATAGCCGGGATTCGGCACCAGCACACCGTCACCAGGATTTAAAAATGCGAGTGAAATGTGCAGGATAGCCTCTTTAGAGCCGATTAGCGGCTGGATTTCAGTATTCGGGTCTAAATCCACGGAATATTTTTCCTTATACCACTTGGCGTATGCCTTTCGCAGCTCTGGCAAGCCCGAAAAAGGCTGATATGAATGTGCGTCGGATTTACGCGCATCTTCACATAGGGCATCTATCACTGAATCATCAGGCATCTTATCTGGCCCTCCGATTCCGAGCGACACTATATCAAATCCTTTTGCGTTGAGCGATGCCACTTCCTTTAGTTTTGTTGAGAAATAGTATTCCTTAATATTCCCCACTCTATTAGCTGGTATAATTTTTTTATCCATGCTGTATGAATTCTTTATATTCTCCAAGTTGTTTAAGATCATTAATCAATGGGCGTATGGCATCAATAGCCTGATGATAGCGCACAATAGACTCGAACGTCAAATCCACATAAAATCGATACTCCCACTCTCTTCCCACGATTGGTGTGGATTGAATTTTCGTGAGATTAATATCGTAGAACGATAATATGGTGAGCACCTTCGAAAGAGCGCCATTAGAATGAGGCAATGTAAACACAATCGAAGATTTGTTTATCTCTGACTCCTTAGACCCTATTTCTTCGGCAAGGAGAGGATCGGCCAAGATCAGGAATCTGGTAAAGTTGCGTTTGTTTGTCTCTATACCTTTCTCTATGATATTTAATCCATAAAGATTAGCAGCATATTCGCCACACACTGCAGCATGGCCCACAAGATGATTCTCAGAAATTTCGCATGCCGAGCCCGCCGTGTCAAATTTTTCGATCATCTTTAAGTTGGGATGCCGTCGCAAGAATTGCTCGCATTGCATCAATGCCATAGGATGAGAGTTCACCTCACTGAGATCGTCTATATCTTGCCCCGGGAGAGCACACAGCACATGTGAGATACGCATCTTGTATTCTCCGATAATACACAAATTACTTTGCCTCAGCAATTCGTGATTCTGAAGAATACTCCCGGCAATAGTGTTCTCTATAGCACATATACCTACGATAGAAGCATCTGCTGACAGTGTGTCAAACATATTCGGGAATGTATCACAGGGTATGGTGGCTATTTCCTTACCGGAAAAGTATTCTCTTGCAGCCGCATCATGGAAACATCCTGCCACGCCTTGTATAGCCACTTGTAGTGTTGGTTGTGTAGTCATCCTTTGTTGTATTTTCTGTATCGCATCCAGTCACCTATGACAATATCGCTATTTAACACATAGGAAAACGGACATATTTTACTTCTATTAAAAAATCCTTAGCGAATTGTTGGGCAAAGTTACAAAAAAAAAGCATAAGATGATAATTTATGTTGTTTTTTTTGCACAAACGCGATAATTTTTTAAAATCACAATCAAAATAATTTTTGGCCTCCTTACTTTTGAGTCCACAATAATTGCAACAATCGAAATAAAATAACTATATTTGCAAAAAAAATATTATGGTTTTAAATTTTGACATCATAAAAGCTATTGAGACGAGAAAAAGTATACGCACATATAATATAAGTAAGCCTCTTAGTGAGGCCTCCTTATCTCAAATCCGCAATTATGCGTCGACTCTTAGCAATCCCTACGGCATACACGACATAGGCATAGGCGTAATATCCGCGAATCTGGGCGAAAATTCAAAGCTCGGCACATATGGCATGATAAAGGGAGCATCTTCTTTCTGTGCTCTTTATATTAAAAATCTCAGCATAGACACATATTTAGCAGCAGCTTATCAATTCGAGTCACTTGTGTTGTGGCTTACAGCTAATGGTCTTGGCACAGTATGGCTTGGAGGCACATTCCGCAAGAGTGAGTTTGAGCAAGCATTTCATATTCCCGATGGCTATAGCATCTTGGCAGTGTCGCCGGTGGGTTATGGCGCTGGCCAGAGATTTACGGAGCGAATGATGCGTAAATTTTCTTCCGCAGACAGCAGAAAGCCTTGGGAAGTCCTATTCTTTAATAATGATTTTAATACCCCATTATTAAAATCAGAGGCAGCCGAATATGAGACACCGCTTGAAATGGTGAGGCTTGCGCCCTCAAGCTTAAATGGCCAGCCATGGAGAGTGCTTCGCAAAGGATCTGATTTCCATTTTTTCATGAAGTCAAAAAAAGGTCGCTCATTAGATGAAGATGGCATGAAATTATTAGATATGGGTATATCAATGTGTCATTTTTACGCAACATGTTGTCATAATGGTATTAATGGACAGTGGTCTGAGAGTAGGACTATAGACATTTCTGTGCCGGAAGACCTATATTATATAAAGACTTGGACCAGCCGCTAATATTAAATTTTTCATTTCTGATTAACAACAATAATATATGGAACATACTAATGATTCTGCTTTGGCGATTATGGACTGTATCGCCACTCGCCTTTCAGTGAGGCAATTCGCCGAGAATGCTCCGATTGACGACAATCAGGTGGAGCAGCTGCTTCGCGCTGCTATGGCTGCGCCTTCCGCATGCAACTCTCAGCCGTGGAGATTCATGGTGGTCAAAAAACAGGACAAGCTCACAGAATTCGGGCAAACATTTCAAAATGCCCATATGGCCGCCGGCGCACCACTTCTCATTATGGTATGTGGCGACAGCTCTGCCTTTTTAGATGGAGAAAAAAGGGATTTTTGGATACAGGACTGTTCTGCGGCCGTAGAGAATATGCTACTGGCAGCCCACGCCTTAGGCCTTGGCGCAGTGTGGTGTGGCATATACCCAAGAATGGAAAAGGTGGTGCCCACTAAGGAGATGTTTGACCTTCCTGATAATATCATACCCCTTGCAGCGGTGGTAATCGGACATCCTCGCTCTGCTGGCAAGGCCAAAGACAAATGGCATCCCGAATTTGTACATTACGAGACCTGGCACGACCATCACTGATCTGCTTTCCATTTACTACAGTAAATCAGCAAAAACGTTATTTATAGGTAGTCTTACAGCCTATAAATAACGTTTTTGCTGATTCAATCGCTCTCCAGGAATTCACATTATTGTCTCTAAGTGGCAGTAGAATAAATTATTTGAGAAAGTTTTCGCAGGATTTTTCGAACGGGACTTTACCTTCAAAAATAAGTGTAGCGGAAATCAATTTTGGTCTATCCATACCATCGGTTCTGCTCTTCAGAACCGCCGTTGGCAGCGATTTCATCCGCCTTCACCCCTTTATTCATAGACATTATAATTAACATATCATAAAAAACACGCATTAAATCGTCAAAAATTTGTAACTTTGTGGCTGCAAATGTAGAAACTCTAAGTCAATCTTATGAAAAATTTTACTTCTTGTCTGATGATGTTGCTCATGGCCGGAGCCCCAGCGATGGCACAGAGCGATGATTTCTCTTTTAAATTTTACGGACGTATACGTGCCGATCTATTCTACAACACCCGCGCCAACAATGAGACTGTCGACGGCCTTTTCTACATGTATCCAAAGGATCATGCATACGACGCTGACGGTGAAGATCTTAATGCCACTCCACAAGGAAACATGTACTCCTTGTACACCAGATTAGGCGTAGACATGAAAGGCCCAAAGATTGGCAGTGCACTCAGCTCTGCAAAAGTGGAGGTAGATTTTCGTGGAGGAGGCACCACCTACTCGCTGGTGCGTATACGCCAGGCTTATGTAAATCTTGAATGGGGGAAATATGATGTACTTGTGGGCCAGACATGGCATCCCCTTTTTGGAGAAGTGTCCCCAAGCATCCTCAATCTATCGACAGGCGCCCCATTCCAGCCTTTCAACCGCTCTCCTCTTATAAGATTCAGGTATAAGGATGCGAGCGGGCTGAAACTTACAGCCTCGGCCATATGGCAAATGCAGTATACCTCGGCGGGTCCTGATGGCAAGACCCACAATTACCTCAAAAACAGCTGCATCCCAGAGCTATACGCTGCAGTAGATTATTCGCATGTCGGATTTTCTGCAGGCGTAGGTGTGGAAATGCTTTCATTAAAGCCGAGATTGAAGTCGGAGGTAGACGGCAAAATCTACAAAGTGAACGAGCGAGTGACATCTCTTTCGGCCGAAGCCCATGCTAAATATAAGGCTGACAATTGGGCACTCTCCGGAAAAACCGTGCTCGCCAATAATCTCACTCATGCCTCTATGCTCGGAGGCTTTGCTGTGACAGAGGTAGACCCACTCAACGGCGAGAGGGAGTATACCCCATTCCGCCACTCTATGACATGGCTCAACTTTGTCTATGGAAAGAAGTGGCAGCCTGGAGTGTTTGTCGGATACCTTAAGAATCTCGGCACCGGCAAAGCCATCACAGGTGAGACTTATGGTGTGGGACAAGACGTGGATCAACTCGTGTCATCCAATTTACAGCTTACCTATAATCTTCCCTCCTGGAAGATAGGAGCCGAATTTGAGGCCAGCACCGCATGGTATGGCTCTCTTGACACATCTAATGGAAAAGTGGTGGACACTCATTCCGTGACCAATTTCCGAATATTGGGTGTGGTGATGTACTCTTTCTGACATAATCTGTCGTCTGGCCTCTTTAGTAGGGCCAGACGGCATCTATATACTTTACAATAATTCTATTAACCATCAATTTATGACAAAACAATTTATCTGCTTCATCGCAGCAGCGTGTGCTTTGAGCCTTCAGGCCAAAGAGTACACCCTAAAATCACCCGATGGAAGCATCGTAACCAAAATTTCAGTGGGCCAAGATATTTCTTGGCAAGTGGAGGCTGACGGCCAGCAACTGCTATCCCCCTCCGCCATCGCTATTAACCTCCAATGCGGCCAGGTGATCGGAGCAAATACGAAGGTAAAAAACGTATCCGCTAATTCCGTGAAAAAAACAATCTCCACCCCATTATATAAGAAAAGTGAGGTAGAGGATTGTTACAATCAACTCTCGCTAAAGCTTTCAGATGATTTCATCCTTGAATTTCGGGCTTATGACGATGCCGTGGCCTACCGTTTCGTTGGCGACAGGAAAAAACCATTTACAGTGACAGATGAAGTGGCAAGCTTTAAATTTCCCAACGATTTCAATGCCTACATTCCCTATGTAAATGACAATCGCGGGGGTGAAAAATACACTTATTCTTTTGAAAGCTTTTACGATGAGCAGCCTTTAAGCAAAATGTTTGCGGATTCTCTTGCCATCACACCCGTGCTTATAGATCAGGGAAATTTTAAAGTGGCGGTAAGCGATTTCGGCATCCACAATTATCCCGGAATGTTCCTTAAATCTGATGGAGCCGGGGGACTTGTAGCCGAATTTGCGACTGTGCCACTTGAGGGATACATGGGCGGCTACAATACACTCAACTACATACCTACCCTTCGAGCCGATTATATAGCCGAATCCATTGACGGACATCAAGCGTTGCCATGGCGTGCTATAGTGATTTCTCGTAGCGATACAGAGCTGGCCAATACTGACATTACTCAGCGACTGTCTGCTCCGAGTAAAATATCAGACTTGACGTGGATAAAGCCCGGGAAGGTGGCTTGGGATTGGTGGAACAATCTCCATATCACAGGTGTAGATTTTAAGGTGGGACGCAATACCGAAACCTACGAATACTACATCGATTTCGCCAGAGACAACAACTTAGAGTACATCATTGTAGACGAAGGATGGAGCGACACAAATTCTGTGATGAAACCAATCGGCGAGATTGACATTCCTGCTTTAGTGAATTATGGCAAGGACAAAGGCGTGAAAGTGATACTTTGGGCGTCATGGAAGAATGTGCATAAGGAGCTTGAAGAGGCCATGAAGCATTATGCCGACATGGGTGTGGCCGGATTCAAAATCGATTTCTTTGATGCCGACGACCAAAACATGGTGAAAGACATGGAGCGATTTGCAAAAGCCGCAGCCGACCATAAGCTCATCCTTGATTATCATGGCATGAAAGCCAATGGATTGCATGTCACTTACCCAAACATACTAAATTTTGAGGGCGTAAAAGGGTTGGAAAATTATAGATGGAGCAGCGTGGAGAACAATCCTCCCCGATATGCCGTAACTGCGCCATTTATACGCACAATAGTTGGGCCTATGGATTATACCCCCGGAGCGATGACCAACCAGAACTATTCCCAGCATCGAGCCGACAATGACAATCCGGCATCTGAGGGCACCCGCACTCAGCAGATAGCCATGTATGTGGTGTATGACGCGCCATTGCAGATGCTTGCCGACAGCCCCACCCGCTACAAGGCCAATCAATGCTGCACCGATGTGATCGCGGCTATTCCCACAGTGTTTGATGACACAAGAGTGCTTTCTGGAAAAGTGGGAGAGTATATTGTGACAGCAAGAAAAGCCGGAAAGATATGGTATGTGGGCGCAATGACAAACAGGGATAAAAGGTCTATCGAAATACCCCTTGATTTCCTGCCTGGTGGAGAATATAATCTTCAATATGTGGCTGACGGAGTAAATACTGATATTGATGCGAGCGACCACAAACACGGCCATCTGCAAGTGACATCATCCTCTGTGATAGATGTGAATATGGCGCCTGCCGGTGGATGGGCCGCTATAATCACACCTATTGAATAGGCGACAATCTTATAAATTTGTATCACAAAATAAATTAAGCCTGGTGGCAAGAGTCACCAGGCTTAATTTTTTTAATGCTGTATGATCAGAGATACACAGTAATTACCCCTTAAAAAATCAGCAAAGACAGACTATGGTAGAATAGTCCTGTATACGCGCCTCTGACCGAACAATTCATCTTACTTTTTGGGCAGAGAATTGCTTACCTTGTATATCTTTTTTGAAGCATCAAATTCGGCGGTATGGCGGATATCATTTGCGTTAGCTCCGAAACCGACCACATATTTGCCACCGTCAGTAACAAATGCTGACTGCGATTCGTCAAACGAGGCTAAATCGTAATTGCTGAATGTGAGGCTTATAGTCTCTGACTCACCGGGTTTGAGCTCTTGAGTCTTGCCAAATGCCTTCAGCTCAAGTTTTGGTTTCTTAAGATTTGAATCCGGTGCTGTGACATACAGCTGCACCACTTCCTTTCCTGGATGTGAGCCTGTATTCGTCACTATGATAGATGCCTTATAGTTGTCTCCCTTTCTTGTAATCACCGGATCGGAGTAGTCAAAGTCAGTGTACGACAAGCCGTAACCAAACGGATACGACACCGGCACACCTTCAGAAGTAAAATACCTGTATCCTACATTCAGATCCTCAGCATAATCTGTGACTCCTATATTTGGTAGAGCATCAATATCTTCTCTCGACATGAATATCTCATCGCGCCAATCAAAGTTATCCGGGAAATTAGCGGTGGACGGCACATCAGAGAGCTTCACGGGCCATGTCATAGGTAGTTTTCCCGAAGGATAAGCAGCACCCGTGATTACATCGGCCACGCTGTTTCCAGCCTGCACACCTGGCTGCCAAGAAAGCAAAATAGCATCAGCGTATTGTTTAAGAGGTTCTGTTTCTATCGGACCTCCGGTATTAATTATCACCACCACCTTTTTTCCCTTTGCTTTGAAAGATTCATACACGCCTTTCAGCAGATCCAGCTCATCGGGATAAAGGTCAAAATCAGATTTAAGACGGTCGCCTCCCTCTCCGGATTTGCGTCCGATTGTCACAATCGCTATATCATTAAAATTAGCCGCATTTTCAAAGGCATACTTTCCGAGCTTAGCCTCTGCCACGCGTGGACGCGGGAAATAGTCGTTGTCAGTGAATACGCCCATCTCCACCTCAGCCTCAGCATGAGCGAAGTCAGCAAATTTCTTGTACATATCCACAATGGCGGGATCAAGGATGAAGCCCGCTTCTGAAAGGCCTTCAGGCAGATTTACCTTAAGCAATGAATTCACGTCGCCCGAGCCTGATCCTCCTGGATAAAAATTATAGGCGATAGACCCAAAGAGGGCCACCTTAGTAGAGTCAGCTACCAGAGGGAGCAAATTATCATTGTTTTGCAGAAGCACCATCCCCTCTGGCGCATATTTTCTTATTATGGCAGCGTTAGCTGGCAGGTCAGGATTATTAGTTGGAGTAAGGCCTTTATAGCGCGGTGTCTTAACGATGTACTGAAGAATGCGCTTTACATTTCTGTCAACATCCTTCATAGATATTTTCCCGTCGGCCACACCTTGTTTTATCTGCTGTATCTGTTCGGCATTTCCTGGTGTGAGCAGGTCATTTCCCGCATGCACCTGAGCGGCAGTATTTCTGGTATTAGTCCAGTCGGTCATCACTATTCCGTCAAAGCCCCATTCGTCACGCAAGATTTTCTCAAGCAGGTCATGGCTCTCCTGGGTGTATTCTCCATTTATGAAATTGTAGCTGCTCATGATAGTCCATGGCTGGCTTTCCTTCACCATTATCTCAAATCCCTTGAGATATAGCTCTCGAAGAGCGCGTTGGCTCACCACACTATTATTAAATGTACGATTGCTCTCTTGATTATTTGCAGCGAAGTGCTTGGGGGAGGTGCCCACTCCATTATCCTCCACACCGTTGACATATCCGGCGGCAATTTTTCCGGATAGCACAGGATCTTCAGAGTAGTATTCAAAGTTGCGTCCGCACATTGGATTACGCATCAGATTGAGACCGGGGCCGAGAATCACGTCCACTCCATAGGCCAAACATTCTTTGCCCACCACATCACCCATTGCATATGCCATATCCGGATTCCAAGATGACGATATGAGTGAACCGATTGGCAGGGCCGTGGCAAAGAAAGTGCCTTCCTCTCCGGGTCTCTCCGGACTGATATGCACTCCAGCAGGTCCATCCGCCAGCACAGTATGAGGTATTGAAAGACGATCTATCTTGGCAGTATTACCAGCGGCGCCGAGCACAAGAGCTCCGGCATTTGGGTCAGGATTGGTGGGGAGGCCCCAATACGATTTACCGAATGTGTAGCCCACCAATAGATTAGCTTTTTCGTCAAGGGTCATCTCCTTGACTATTTTATCTATGTTTTTAGGCGTGAGTTTGAGCTGGGCATAGGCCATAGGGGTAGAGAAAAGTCCGCCAATGGCTGTGGCCAATAAAAGTTTTTTCATGTTGTAAATATTGTGTTATGAGGTAAATGTATAAAATTTATAATCCCAATTATCACATCCGTGTTTTAGAATCCCACGGGAAGAGCCTCAAGCTGAGTCTGCAAGGTGCGGGCTATGCGATAGTGGCCAGCATCATTTGGATGCAGGCGGTCGGTGGAGTCATTTGCGATAAATTGAGCGTTACTCTCAAAGTTGGGATAGATGCCGCTCAGTGAATGCATATCAATTAAGGGCACGGCCCAAAGAGTGGCGGCCCTTTTCAGCACATCCACATAATCTTCAAGGAATAACCCCTGTCCATTACTGTAGTCTTCATCGGGCTGCACATTTTTCTCATTGAATGTAGCAAATCCACGATGTATAGGAGTCATGATTATTATCTGCTTAGTGGGATACTCATCCTTAAGGAAATGCATCACCCTATTTATGCTACCGCAAAAAGTGGTGTCGTCCATATTCCACTGACGATGTCTACGAGCCACCATCTTTCCGTTGTGGTTCACAGAATCTATCTTTTCAGAGAAAAATTCTCCTATCGGGCGGTTATGATTATAGTCGTTAGTGCCGCACCATATAATCACAGCATCAATGGAGTCGCCCACCTCTTGACGCATTTCCTTAGCTTTAGACAGAAGTCTCGACCATTCAAATCCGCTACGGGCATACACATGAGGCTCAATGCCCATAATATCTTTAAGCACAGTCCAATATTTATTTTGTGAGGCGGAGTTACGCGGGTCGGTCATGGAGTCGCCAAGGTATCCCACATGCTTGCCATACCATTGTGATTTGGCCGCATCTTGAGCATAACCTGAGCTTATGGCTGCCAAAGCGAGAGCAGCAATCATAATAAACTTTTTCATGATATAATAGATTTAAGTCAATTCAACGCAGTTTGCGAAATTTTTCGATTAATGAAGAAATGTCTTCAGGCACATCTGATGTAAAAAACATTTCTTCTTTTGTTTCCGGATGCACAAATCCAAGGGTACGGGCATGAAGTGCCTGGCGGGGGCATACGCTAAAGCAATTTGAGATAAACTGAGCATAGTTGGATGTCTTAACACCTCGGAGTATCTGGTCACCGCCGTATCGAGCGTCATTAAACAGGGGATGCCCTATATGTCTCATATGCGCTCGTATCTGATGAGTGCGTCCGGTCTCAAGCACGCATTTCACCACAGACACATATCCCAGATTCTCTATCACCTCATAGTGGGTCACAGCATGCTTTCCGATACCACTATCAGGCGGATAAACCGCCATTTGCAGGCGATCGCGCACCGACCGGCCAATGTTTCCCTCTATTCTGCCGGCTTCTGGCGAGGGCACACCCCACACCACAGCCACATACTCGCGTTTAGTGAGCTTGTCAAAAAATTGCTTTCCTAAATTTGTCTTTGCGTATGGAGTCTTTGCCACCACCAGCAATCCGCTTGTGTCTTTGTCGATGCGATGCACCAGTCCGAGTCTTGGGTCTGTGACATCATAATCGGGATTGTCCTTGAAATGCCACGCCAGTGCGTTGACCAGGGTGCCTGAGTAGTTGCCATGTCCTGGGTGTACCACCAGGCCGGCAGGCTTGTTCACCACCAACACGAAATCATCTTCGTACACTATATCCAGTGGTATATCCTCAGCGAGAATTTCAAAATCATAACGAGGACGATCCATCACGATCTTGATATCGTCGAGCGGTTTCACCCTATAGTTAGATTTCACAGGTTTACCGTTGACGAGAATACATCCGGCTTCTGCCGCATGCTGGATTCTGCATCTGGATGTCTTTTGCACACGTGTCACCAGGAATTTGTCGATTCTCAACAATTCCTGTCCCTTGTCTGCCACAAAATGGAAATGCTCATACATTTCTATTCCATCAGCAGTCACGATAGTGGGCTCTACGACAGAGAGGCTATCCACGATTTCCTCCATCATGGACTCATCACTTGGAGTTATCTCAGAATTGGTCATACGTCAATAGTCTTTATTCTTCATCTACAATGTCTTCGCCCTCAATTTGCTCCTCTTCAATGGTCACCTGCGCATCAGAATCCGAGGATGCAATATCTTCAACGGGTGTAATCTGAGGCACTGTGCCCACCTCAAGTACAATATTCGCATTCACCGGTATCTTCATGCCCGGCACGATAGATTGGCCTTGATATGTGGCCCCCTCCACCAAATCCGGGAAATTAGAAGGCACGTACACTATACGGATATTTTTTATGTTGAGAGACTCCAAATAGGTAATAGCCTGGCGTGACGACACTCCGGTCAGAGTCTGGGTGATGGTAATTTGTCGAGGAGTAAATGAGTTGATCGTCAGGTACACCGTTCGGTTTGGTTTTACCCGAGAGCCCGGTCTGGGCCATACTTCCTTTACTGCTCCCGGCTTTGAGTTCACATCATACACAGAGTCAGATATCTCGTATTCCAAGCCACAATCGTCAAGAGTGGCCACGGCCTCATTAAACGCCATTTTTCGAATCTCCGGCACCACTGTGGTACGCCCATGATTCGTCCATACATCAAGAAAGAAAAAAGCAAAAAGCACTAAGAATGCAGCCACGGCCATCATCATCAAAATATTGGCCGTGATATAATATTTTCTATATAATTGTGCTAAATTGTTTGCCTTTGTCTGGCTTTCCGGTTTGCTCATTGTATTCTGCTTGTTCATTTGTGAAATATCATCGCAAAATTACGCAAAATATCATTAAAAAACAAATGTATAGTGGCGCAAAATAGCAGGGGAGCACATATTATCAATTGTGCTCCCCTGATTTTCTATACTTGACGGCCACAGCGGGTATCGCTACGACATCCGCAATGGCTACCTTTCAGCTGAAAAGAGGTATGCGGTATCAGAACTTAAAGTTGCGCATATCACCTGTCTCATTGAATGCATTGTGGAATGCAAACGAAGCCTCAAGCGACACAGGGGTCTGACCGCCCTTGCCCATCTTCAAATAATACAGCAGGGCATCGCGATACATCGGATTTGCGCAATTGTTGATAATCTCATATGCGCGCTGCACCGGGTCTTTGCCGCGAAGGTCGGCTATACCCTGGTCGGTCACAACAATATCCACAGAGTGCTCAGAGTGGTCAGGGTGCGCCACCATAGGCACGATATTGCTGATCATACCGCCTTTTGTGATGGAGGGGCAGGAGAAGATGGAGATATACGCGTTGCGGGTGAAATCGCCCGAGCCACCGATACCGTTCATCATCTTTGTGCCGAGCACATGGGTGGAATTTACGTTACCGAAAATATCCACCTCCAGAGCTGTGTTCATGGCTATCACACCCAGACGGCGTATCACCTCCGGATTGTTGGATATCTCTGCCGGACGCATCAAAATCTTGTCGCGGAAGAAATCTATATCGGCGAAAAGCTTAAGCTCTGTCTCGTCTGCAAAAGTCATGGAGCAGGTGCTGGCGAAAGTGCACTTACCTTTTTTCAGCAGTTCAATCACAGCGTCCTGAATCACCTCTGTGTACATCATGAAAGGAGGAATCTCTGTGCTCTCTCCCAGATCATACAGCACGGCATTTGCCACATTGCCCACGCCTGACTGCAGAGGCAGGAATTCCTTGGGAATGCCACCGCGGCGATACTCGCTGAGCAAGAATCTCACCACATTTGCTCCAATCTGCTTAGACACCTCATCTGGTGCGGTGAACGCTTTCACGCCATCAAGATAGTTGGTGCGCACAATACCCACTATTTTCGACGGGTCCACTTTAAGCACGGGCGATCCTATGCGATCCTTCGGAGAATAAATAGGTATCTCTCTGCGGTAAGGCGGGTCTTGTAGCGTTACCACATCATGCATGCCATAAAGCTGCTTCGGGAGGGCCTCGTTAAGCTCAATGAATATTTTCTTAGCCATCGCAGCGTATGTGGGGCCATTACCGAGACCGGTACCGAGAATTATCTCGCCGTCCTCTGTGATGTCGGCAGCCTCGATTATCGCATAGTCAATGGGGCCATAGAATCCATATCGCACTTCCTGAGCCATTTCCGAGAGGTGGCGGTCAAAGTAGTGGCAGTCATGGCTGTTGATGCGCTTTCTCAAATCGGGCACATTCTGATAGGGCGCACGGCGATTGATGGCGTTGGCTCTGGAGAGCATACCATCGCATCTGTCAGAAGTGGATGCCCCAGTGAAAAGATTGATTTTAAACTCTCTTCCGGCTTCGTGCTCTGCTTCTGCTTTTTTTGCGATTGCCGTAGGGATGGCCTTTGGGGTGCCAGGGGCAGTGAAGCCTGACAGACCAATAGTGTCATCGTTTTTAATCATACTCGCGGCTTCTTCCGCAGTCATAAAATTATATGCCATTATGGATCGGTATTTAGTGATTTAACGATTGCTTATTATTCCACATTTAACATTGCCAAAAGTACAAATAAAGCTCTTCAAAACATAAAATGAATAAAAATTGACTTTATTGAGATGATAAATCAGCATTATTTTGTAATTTTGTGCAAAATTATAAATTTTATTGAAAACTGCAAAGATAATGGACAATAAAAATCTTTTTATTGAGACATACGGATGCCAAATGAATGTGGCAGATAGTGAAGTGGTGGCATCAATCCTTGGTATGGAGGGATATGTGATCACTGATGATATTTCACAAGCAGACGCCATCTTGCTCAATACCTGCTCGATTAGAGACAACGCCGAGCAAAAAATTCATAGCAGGCTGCAGTATTTGGCCTCTCTCCGCCGCAAGAAGCAAGGATCTAAGCTTATAGTGGGCGTGATAGGATGTATGGCCGAGAGGGTGCGCAACTCCCTTATCGATAATTACGGAGTGGATGTAGTGGCCGGTCCGGACTCCTATCTTGACCTTCCGGCGCTATTCGCCTCTGCCCAGGCTGGATACAAGGCTATTAATATAGAACTTAGCACCACAGAGACGTACAGAGATATTATCCCGAAAAGAATCGGCTCTAATCATGTGAGCGGATTTATCAGTATAATGCGCGGATGCAATAATTTCTGCTCCTACTGCATTGTGCCATATACCAGAGGAAGAGAGCGCAGCCGTCCTGCCGAAAGCATATTAAAAGAACTCGCCGACCTGCGCGACAAAGGATTCAAAGAGGTGACCCTGCTTGGACAAAATGTGAATTCATATCTTGACGGGGATGTCTCTTTCGCAAGACTTCTATCTATGGTGGCGGAAGCCGCGCCTGATATGAGAGTGAGATTCACCACTTCCCATCCCAAGGACATGTCCGACGAGATAATCGCAGCCATAGCCTCGCACAGCAACATCTGCAACCATGTGCACCTGCCTGTGCAGTCGGGCAGCAACAAGGTGCTCCAAAATATGAATCGCAAATACACTCGCGAATGGTATTTGGAGCGCATCCACGCCATTCGTAAAGCCATCCCCGACTGTGGAATATCCACAGATATGTTTACCGGATTCCACGACGAAACAGAGGAGGACTTCCAAGAGACCCTATCCCTAATGAAGGAGGTGGGCTTTGACTCCGCCTTTATGTTTAAATATTCTGAGCGTCCTGGCACCCTCGCATCTCGTCAGATGCCTGACAATGTGCCGGAAGAGGTAAAGATTGACCGTCTTAATCGCATGATTGAGCTTCAGAATCAACTGTCGTTAGAATCTAACAGACGCGATATCGGCAAGGTATTTGATGTGCTGGTAGAAAGTGTGTCCAAGCGCAGCACCGAGCAGTTTGTAGGGCGCACTCAGCAAAATAAGACATGCGTATTCCCTCGTGGAGATTTCAAGGTAGGCGATATCGCCAAAGTGAAGGTCAAGGATGTCTCTTCTGCCACTCTGATTTGCGATTTGGCCTAATTGCCTTTTTAGCGCTGAGACATAATCATTTTGCCGACAAACCACAAAATTTAGCACAATGGATTTTAAGATAGAAGCAAACTATAGACCCACCGGAGACCAGCCTCAAGCCATACAACAGCTTGTGGCCGGTATAAATGCCGGCGAATCGGCTCAGACACTACTGGGCGTCACGGGCTCTGGAAAAACCTTCACTATGGCTAATGTGATAGAGAAGGTCAACCGCCCCACCCTCATACTAAGCCACAATAAGACACTCGCCGCCCAATTATACAGTGAGTTCAAATCTTTCTTCCCGAATAATTCTGTGCAATATTTTGTATCGTATTATGATTACTACCAGCCTGAGGCATACATACCTTCGGTGGACAAATATATCGAAAAAGACCTCATGATCAATGAGGAAATCGACAAGCTTCGTCTTGCGGCCACCTCGGCCCTGCTTTCAGGGCGCCGAGATGTGATTGTGGTCTCTTCGGTATCATGTCTCTATGGCATTGGTAATCCTGAGGATTTTCGGGAAAGCGCCATCAAAATACAATCCGGACAGAAAATCACCCGCAATGACTTCTTGAGACGCCTTGTGAACGCCCTGTATTCAAGAAACGACTTAGACCTTCAGCGTGGAAATTTCCGTGTTAAAGGAGACACCGTAGACATTCGCCTCGCTTACGAAGACATTATGCTGAGAGTGGTGTTTTGGGGAGATGAGATAGAATCAATCTCCACTATCCACCCTGACAGCAACACAATGCTCGGTCGACATGATGTGTTCAACATCTTTCCCGCAAATATTTTCGTCACCACACCTGCCCGCCAGGCTGCGGCCATAGCGCAGATACAGCTTGACCTTGGCGAACGCGTGAAATTCTTCAACGGGGAATTTAAAGAGCTTGAGGCCAAGAGGCTTTATGAGCGTGTCACATATGATGTGGAGATGATAAAGGAGGTGGGATATTGCAGCGGCATAGAAAATTACAGCCGATATTTCGACGGCAGGAATCCCGGGTCGCGCCCATTCTGTCTGCTGGATTATTTCCCTGATGACTTTGTGACCATTATTGATGAAAGCCATGTTACGATACCGCAGATTCGCGCTATGTATGGTGGAGATTTATCTCGAAAAATGAATCTTGTGGAATATGGTTTTCGTCTTCCGGCCGCTATAGATAATCGCCCGCTTAAATTTGAGGAGTTTGAAGAACTCACACCTCAGACTGTCTATGTGAGCGCCACACCAGCTGATTTTGAGCTTCAGCGCTGTGGCGGCGTGGTAGTGGAGCAGCTCATACGCCCCACCGGTCTGCTTGACCCCAAAATATCGGTAAGGCCATCTGCGAATCAGATTGACGACCTGCTCGAAGAGATACATGTGCGCATTGAGAGAGGAGAGCGCACCCTGGTGACCACCCTGACCAAGAGAATGGCCGAAGAACTGAACGCATACCTTATTAAAATGGGAGTATCCACAGCCTATATCCACAGTGATGTAGACACGATGGACAGGATAAAGATTCTTGACGATTTGCGTGCCGGAGTGTATGACGTGCTTGTGGGCGTCAACCTCCTGCGTGAGGGCTTAGACCTACCTGAAGTATCTCTTGTGGCCATTTTAGATGCCGACAAGGAGGGTTTTCTCAGGAGCCACAGATCTCTCACACAAACTGTTGGACGTGCCGCTCGTAATATCAATGGCGAGGTGATAATGTATGCCGATAAAATTACAGACTCCATGCAGTACACCATTGAAGAGACTGACCGCCGCAGGGCCCTACAGAATAAATACAATGAGGAGCACGGCATCACGCCTCAAGCCATAGTGAAGGCCAGAAATGCCATAATAGGCCTTGAGAGTGCAGATGACACAGAGTCTTATAAACCCTCACGCGGAAACAACAGGCAAAGAGGTGCCGGTGACAAAAAGCAGAAATCGGCAGGAGCATCACAGCCCACATACGTCAATGAATTCATACACACCAGCAGTGAAGTGGCCGATCCTGTGGTGGCATACATGAATAAAGAGCAGCTTGCCAAGCATATCGAGCAGCTAAGGCTGAAGATGCTGAAAGCAGCTAAAGACATGGAATTCATCGAAGCGGCTCGTTTAAGAGACGAAATTTTGAAGTTTGAGAATAATTTGAAAGACGCCTGATTGATTTCTGACAGTATACGTGCAGGAGACTGCGGGTGTTTTCATATAATTATTATTCATGTCAGTGTATCTGACTGCAACATCTTTATATACTATAGCTTTGGAAAAGAGTCATAATGAATCTAACATTTTTTTGCCCACATCAGTAAAAGAGATGCAGGCATTGGGATGGGACCACGTGGATGTGGTGCTTTTCTCTGGCGATGCGTATGTGGACCACCCATCTTTCGCTGCGGCCGTCATAGGCAGATCTCTCCAGGCCGCAGGCTATAATGTGGCTATTGTGCCTCAGCCAAATTGGCGCGATGATTTGCGCGACTTCAAGAAATTTGGTGCGCCAAGGCTTTTCTTTGGGGTGTCAGCAGGCGCTATGGACTCAATGGTAAACCATTACACAGCCAATCGCAGAAAGCGTCATGACGACGCATATACTCCAGGAGGGAAAGCCGGGATGCGCCCTGACTACCCCACTATCGTGTATTCTGAAATTCTCCGCAAGCTATTTCCAGATGTGCCCATTGTGGCAGGTGGCATCGAAGCCTCTCTAAGGCGATTCTCTCACTATGATTACTGGCAAGACCTTCTGAAGCCATCAATCATCATGGATTCGAGCGCTGACATGATATTATATGGTATGGGTGAGCGTTCGATTGTGATGCTCGCCGACAGGCTAAATTCCGGAGAAAAAATATCTGAAATTTTAGACTTGCCTCAATCAGTGGTGAAACTTCCCGCATCTTTGGTTCCTGCAGCTTCAGACCACCAGAACATTGTGCTCACACCTTTTGATTTATGCAAAAGAAACAAAAAACTGCAATCCGCCAACTTTAAGCACATTGAACAGCAATCAAACCGTCGCAACGGCGGAGCCACCATATGGCAGGTGCATGGTGATTTTGTGGTGAAGGCAAATCCGATGTTCCCTGCTATGGAGTATGGTGAGATAGACGCGGCTTTTGATCTCCCGTATAATCGCACGCCTCATCCGCGATACAAGGGCAAGCGTATACCGGCTTATGAGATGATACGCCATTCAGTGAACCTTCACCGGGGATGCTTTGGCGGGTGCGCATTCTGCACCATCTCTGCGCACCAAGGCAAATTCATAGCCTCACGATCAAAGGAGTCTATAATGCGAGAAATCAGCCAAGTAACAAAAATGGCCGATTATAAGGGGTATATCAGCGATATTGGTGGACCATCAGCGAACATGTATGCTATGGGCGGTAAAGACAAGAGCATATGCGACAGATGTTTGCGCCCATCATGCCTGCATCCCACAATCTGCAAGAATCTAAACACCTCTCACGCCCCGCTTCTTGACATCTACCATGCTGTAGACGCTCTCCCCGAGGTAAAGAAATCTTTTATCGGTAGCGGTGTGCGATATGATTTGTCTATGCATCCTACTGGCGACAATAAGACTGACAAGATTAACAGGCGCTACAACGAAGAGCTTATCGCCCAACATGTGTCAGGTAGACTGAAAGTGGCGCCAGAGCACACTTCGCCTGCGGTACTCGAAATTATGCGCAAACCATCTTTCGACCTTTTTCATCAATTCAAAGATATATTTGATATGGTGAATCGAAAATTTGATTTGCGACAACAAATCATTCCATACTTTATCTCAAGCCATCCCGGGTGCAAAGAGATAGACATGGCCGAACTCGCGGTGGAGACAAAAGGCATGAACTTTCATCTTGAACAGGTGCAGGACTTTACGCCCACACCTATGACCGTGGCCACCGAGATTTATTACAGCGGTTTTCATCCGTATACCGGAGAAAAGATATACACAGCAATTAGAGCGGAGGAGAAATTGGCCCAAAGAAAATATTTCTTCTGGTATGACAAGACATATAGGCAAGATATAGTATCTTCCCTCCAGAGGATGCACCGCCCGGATTTGATAAAAAAACTTTTCAACAATAATAAACCATATAAAAAATCATGAAACTCAAAAATCTGGCCGTTGGAGCCACCGCCCTCGCACTGACAGCATGCTCTTCGCAGCAAAGCGCTGACAAAAACGAGGAGATAATCGGCAAGCCCGAATATCACAGCTCCACCGGTGTATTCGACATCGATGCCCTTGAGGCATTAGGCCGTGTATCAGACCCTCAAGTGTCTCCTGACGGCAAGAAAGTGCTATACGGCATATCCTATGAAAGCCTAAAGCTTAACAAATCAAATAGAGAGCTCTGGCTGATGGACGCCGACGGCAATAATCAGGTACAGCTCACTAAAACCCCAAAATCAGAGAGCGGAGCTGTGTGGATAAACGGAGGCAGCAAAATAGCTTTCATGTATCCCGACGACAACGGTAAACCTCAGGTGTGGGTGATGAATCCAGACGGATCCGACCGCACTAAGATTTCCGACATTGAGGCCGGTGTAGATGGATTCCTCTTTTCTCCCGACGAGAAGAAAGTGGTGCTTATCGGGAATGTGAAATATTCACAGAAAGCCTCTGACATATATCCCGACTTGCCCGAAGCCACTGGTCGCGTAATCGACGACATGATGTACAAACATTGGGATGAATGGGTGACCGAGATTCCTCATCCATTTGTAGCAGACTTTGATGGCTCCACCATTTCCAACCCTGTGGACATAATGGAGGGAGAGCCTTACGAATCTCCGATGAAGCCTTTTGGAGGTGTGGAGTCATTTGCATGGTCGCCTGACAGCAAGTCCTTGGTGTATGTGTCAAGGAAGAAGACTGGCAAGGAATACGCCATATCCACAAATTCTGACCTCTACCTCTATGATCTGGAGTCTCGCGCAACACGCAACATCACCGAAGGCATGATGGGATATGACACAAACCCGGCGTTTTCTCCCGACGGCACTAAACTGGCTTGGCTGAGCATGGAGCACGATGGATATGAGGCTGACAAGAACAGACTTTTTGTCCTTGACATGAAGTCGGGCGAGAAAGCCGACCTAACCAAAGAATGGGATTATACTATTGACGCGTTTGCTTGGAATCCCAACGGAAAGTCTATGTGGTTCCTGGCTTATTACCAGGGAGGCGCCCCGATTTTCAATATCGACGTCAATTCTTGCGAAGTGACCACAGTGGATAGCGGTGACTATGATTACTCTGCCATCGCTCCTCTCTCAGAGACAGCCGTGGTGGCTACACGCCACTCAATGGTGCGCCCAGATGAAATCTATTTGGTGACTACCGATAAAGCCGAAGCTTTGACTGATGTCAACGGCGAGGTATTCGCTCAGCTCACAATGCCCACAGTGAAGCGCAGGATGGTGCCTACCACTGACGGCAAGGAGATGCTCACTTGGGTGGTATATCCCCAGAATTTTGATGAGACCAAGCAATATCCGGCCATCCTGTATTGCCAAGGCGGCCCGCAAAGCGCCGTGAGCCAATTCTGGAGCTATCGCTGGAATCTTGCGCTTATGGCTGCCAACGGATATGTGGTGATAGCACCTAATCGCCGTGGTGTGCCAGGCTTCGGCACAGAATGGGAGGCGCAAATTTCTAAAGATTATCCCGGCCAGAATATGCGCGACTACCTCAGCGCCGTGGATGATGTGAAGAAAGAGTCCTATGTAGATGCCGAGCGCATTGGCGCCACCGGAGCAAGCTATGGCGGATTCTCAATATACTGGCTTGCCGGCAATCACGACAAGAGATTCAAATGCCTCCTGGCTCATGCCGGCATTTTCAACACCGAGGCACAGTATCTCGAGACTGAGGAAATGTGGTTTGCTAACTGGGACATGGGCGGCGCTTATTGGGATAAAGATAATGCTGCCGCACAGCGCACATTCGCTTGCTCGCCTCACCGCTATGTAGACAAGTGGGACACCCCTATTATGATCAGCCACGGCGAATATGACTACCGTATCCTATCTTCTCAAGGCGAGATGGCATTCAACGCTGCAAAGCTCCGAGGCATTGAAGCCGAAATGGTGATATTCCCAGACGAAAACCACTGGATCCTGAAACCACAAAATGCCGTGCTTTGGCAAAGACTGTTCTTCAGATGGTTTGACAAGCATCTGAAGCCAGGCAACGACAATAAATAATCTTACTGAGGTATACTCCCAGTAAACCCGCCTCTTACAAATTCGTATCAAATGCCGGACATCATGATGTTCGGCATTTTTGTTTTATTTAAGCATTAAAAATGGAGTATTTGAGAAAAAAACGCTAACTTTGCAAATAATACATATGACAGCGAAAACAAACATACAGCATAGGATGCGTCATTTTGCCATAAGTGCCCAAATGCAGGATATAGCTGTTTGTGAAATTCTATTTTTTGCAAGCGACAATATGATTTAGGAAAACTATATTTGAGCCCGCGACGTTTCAACATAAGACGGAGAATCCCCGGACGTGATTTTCCGAGCCCAATTTTAGCTGTTATTTTCTAAGTATGTAAAAACCATTATTTGATATGTCCACCTCTACTTCATCCCCGGTCACTCTTGGCACTGCACCAATAGGAAAATTGCTCCTGCAATACTCAGTTCCTGCCATTATCGCAAGTGTGGCCACATCGCTATATAATATCGTTGACAGTATATTCATCGGACAGGGAGTTGGCCCCATGGCAATCGCCGGATTGGCCATTACATTTCCTCTAATGAACCTGTTGATAGGATTCTGCACGCTTATAGCTGTAGGAGGTGCCACAATAAGTTCGATATTTTTAGGTCAGGACAACGCACGCAGGGCCACAGTCACCGTCAACACAGTCACCGTGTTCTGCCTAATACATGCCATAGTGTTTGGAGCTTTCACCTATATTTTTCTTGACGAGATACTTGAGCTTTTCGGAGCCACGCAAGAGACTCTCCCCTATGCCAGAGAGTTTATAGAGGTGATTATTTATGGTGTGCCAATATCTTTTGTGTTCCTTGGCCTTAATAATATTATGAGAGCCACAGGCTATCCTAAGAAGGCCATGATGTCAGCATTGCTCTCTGTAGGAGTGAATATAGTACTTGCGCCAATCTTCATATTCAAATTCAAATGGGGCATTGCAGGTGCAGCATGGGCCACTGTGGTGGGTCAGATAGTGGCATTCATATGGGTACTGCTTCATTTCATGTCAAAAAAGAGCTACATTCATTTCGATTTCAAGCTCGGATTCTTTGATGTGCCTATTATCAAAAGAGTATATGCCATAGGTCTTTCGCCATTTCTCATGAATGCGTGCGCATGCTTTGTGGTAGTGTTTCTCAATATCTCATTGCTAAAATATGCCGGAGATTTAGGCAACATCGCAGTGGGAGCCTACGGAATACTCAACCGCACCACGATGTTTTTTATAATGACCGTATTCGGGGTCACACAAGGTATGCAGCCAATATTAGGATATAATTTTGGTGCACAAAATTGGCGTAGGGTGAAGGACACTTTGTATAAAGGCATATGGGTGGGAGTCTCCATCACAGCCGTGGGATGCATACTCTGCCTGTCTATTCCAGACACGCTTTCCCGCCTTTTCACCACTGACCCCATCATGATAGGAATGGCTCGAACAGCATATCGAATTTATTTTGTGCTTTATCCTGTGGTAGGGGCGCAAATAGTGATTCAGAATTATTTCCAGTCTATAGGCATGCCAAAGATATCAATATTCCTTTCTCTCACACGCCAGCTGCTTTTCTTGTTGCCTCTGCTATACCTGCTTCCTAAATATTTTGGAGTGGACGGTGTATGGGCAAGCATGACCTGCAGCGACGGATTAGCTTTCCTCGTGGCTATAGGAGCTCTCATTATCACATCTCGTAAATTTAATAAAGAATATCCACATAAAAATGACTCTACAAACACAATTAAGGGTTAAACCCGAAATCGCATATCAAGATTTACGTCTCGCTATCGAATTGTCTACCAAACTTGACATTGATGTCAATCGCATAAAGCGTGTAGATATTTTAAAGAGATCGATAGATGCCCGCCAGCGCCAGATAATGGTCAATCTCACAGTGAGACTGCATTTAGACAGCATCGACCCTGAATGCGCAATCTTCTCGCCCATAGATTACCGTCCTATCTCAGAGCCCGCTAAGACAGCAGTGGTAGTAGGCGCCGGTCCAGCCGGTCTTTTTGCGGCTCTTCGCCTTATCGAATTGGGCATAAAGCCCATTGTGCTTGAGCGAGGAAAGGATGTGGACTCTCGTAAGATAGACATGGCAAAAATTAGCCGAGAGAACTTAGTGGACCCTGACTCTAACTATTGCTTCGGAGAAGGCGGAGCCGGAGCTTTCTCCGACGGTAAGCTATATACACGCAGTAAAAAACATGGCAGTATCCCCAAAATCCTGAATATCCTATGCCAGCACGGAGCTTCAGAGGATATTCTTATTGACGCACATCCGCATATAGGCAGCGATAAACTGCCGGAGGTGATAAAGGCTATACGAAATACCATTATCAATTGTGGCGGAGAGGTGAAATTTGGCACCAGGATAGAAAAATTACTGATTGAAGATAACAAAGCCAAAGGAGTAGTGGCTGCCGACGGCACCACTTATTATGGTCCTGTGATTCTGGCCACAGGGCATTCTGCTCGTGATGTATATCAGATGCTTCTTGATAGTGAAGTAAAGATTGAGCCTAAAGGTCTGGCTGTGGGAGTGAGGCTTGAGCATCCCCAGCAGGAAATAGACAATATTTTTTACCATTCTACTTCCGGCAGAGGCAAATTTCTGCCCCCGGCAGAGTATTCGCTCCTGACTCGCGTAGCTGATAGAGCCGTGTATTCATTCTGCATGTGTCCGGGTGGCTACATCATTCCGGCTGCAAGCGCCCCGGGTCAGATTGTGGTCAATGGCATGTCGCCGTCAAATCGCGGTACACAATGGGCCAATTCTGGTATGGTGGTGGAGATTCTTCCCGAAGATATAGAGGGAGACAGCCCTCTTAAGATGATGGACTTCCAGCAGAGGATAGAGACAACATTCTTTGAAGACTCTAATCATACACAAAATGCACCAGCTCAACGAATGATGGATTTTGTGAAAGGCAAGAATAGCACTGTGCTGCCAAAGTCATCATACACGGCAGGAGTGCATTCAGCAAGAGTGGACCAGCTGTTGCCTGATTTTGTGTCATCAAGACTCAAATCTGCCTTTGAGGAGTTCGGCAAGAAATATCGAGGCTTTCTCTCCCCGAATGCTCTGGTGGTAGGCAATGAGACGCGCACTTCATCCCCAGTGCGCATTTCTCGCGATTCAGAAACCTTGCAACACTTGGAAATCACTGATCTCTATCCTTGCGGTGAAGGCGCAGGATATGCCGGTGGCATCGTCTCAGCTGCTATTGACGGTGAGCGCTGCGCTTCTGCATTAGCCCAAAACCGCCAATATGCCATGCCAGCATCCCAATCATAAAGATTACATGCATCTCTAATCAATATCATTAGCCAACAAGACATGTCACAGTCTACCCTGTCAGATCGCTTGAGCAAAATTTGCACGCCGGATTATATTGATAATAATATTGCCCTCATAGACGATGCCAAGCGAATGATAATTAAGGATGAGCAATTACTTGACGACATTAGCATCCTGATGTTTGTGCGCACAGGCAGCATACACATCGATGTAAATGGCGAGCAATTGGATATATCTCATCTGCAGGTGCTATTGTGCAGAAGCGGATATCGAGTGGCGCATCTTTCATTCAGTGATGATTTTTCGGGCCATGCAGTGTTTCTCACGTCAAGGTATGGCCATGGTATCATCAATGTGACAGGCAACATTTGGAATCTACTTTTGAGTCTTGATTCGTCGCCAGTGGTAGATCTGCCGCCCTCCACACGCACGCGCCTTCTATCATATTATAGTGTGTTAGTCGCAGAGATACAGGTACGCACAAACATGTACTACAATGAAGTGGTCTCATCGATAATCAAAGCCATGCTTTATAGTCTGGTAAATGACTTCAGACAAATAGCCAAAGAAGCTGATTTTGGAATGAAAAGCATAGCCAGAAAATACAATGGCTCGGCTCAGACTCTTTCTTTGTTCAATAAGTTTGTTGAGATTCTAATCAATGAGCAATCAGTGGAGCGTAAGATTGATTACTATGCGAATAGGCTTTGTGTCACCCCTAAATATTTGTCTACTGTATGCAAGCAGGTCAGCAATCGCACAGCTCATGAGTGGATATGCGCCGCTGTGGTCAACGGCATAGAAAACCATCTTGTGTATAGCAATTATAGCATAAAAGAAGTGGCTGTGAAATTTGGATTCACCACCTTGTCTTTCTTCAGTAAATTTGTGAAGCAGCACTTAGGGCATCCGCCGTCTTATTTTCGCAAACAATAAATTCATCAAAAAAAGAATAAAAAATATGCATACCCCTTTTGGGGTATGCATATTTTTTATTCAATATATCGATTAATTCACACGATATTTATCAATTCCGTCTTTCAGGAAATCCACACACTGACGAGCAGCGGCGATACCGGCATTTATATTAGCCTCGGCTGTTTGAGCACCCATTTTCTTGGGGGTGAAGAACACGCGGTCAGCAAATTTTTCTTTCAATAATTCCGCATTATCCGGTTTAATGTCAGAAATGTACATGATATCTCCGCGCTCCTCTAAAGCCTTAAGCAGACCGTCTTCATCTATCACCTCTTTACGGGCGGTATTTATAAGCACACCGTTTTTGGGCATACGGGTGATCAGATCATAACCAATAGACTTCTTTGTGGCGGGTGTGGCAGGAATATGGATTGACACATATTGGTTTTCTCCATAAAGCTCTTCTGCTGTCTTTACAGGCTTTACACCAGCGTCTTCCATAGCCTCTTCAGGGCAGAATGGGTCAAGGGCGCTTACTTCCATTCCGAATCCCTTAGCTATTCTGGCCACATTTCGGCCTACCTGACCGAATGCCTGTATACCTAATTTTTTGCCTTTAAGCTCTGTGCCCGATGTGCCATTGTACATATTTCGTATCATCATCACGGCCATACCGAACACAAGCTCAGCCACAGCGTTGGAATTCTGTCCAGGGGTATTTTCCACCACTATATTGTGCGCAGAGGCAGCCTTAGTGTCGATATTGTCGTATCCGGCACCGGCTCTTACCACCACCTTCAGTGCCTTACCAGCGCTGAGCACAGCATCATCCACAATGTCGCTTCTCACCATGAGTGCGTCAGCGTCTGCCACAGCATCAAGGAGCTGCTGCTTATCAGTATATTTTTCCAGGAGACAGAGCTCTGCTCCTGCCTCTTCTGCCACTTTGCGTATTCCCTCTATCGCCACTGGCGCAAAGGGCTTTTCTGTGGCTACAAGTATTTTCATCGTCAATGCAAGATTAAAAGTGGAGGGATTAATATTTCTTCTCAAATTCCTTCATAGTCTCCACAAGAGCCTTCACGCTGTCAAGAGGCATAGCGTTGTAAAGCGAAGCACGGAAGCCACCTACTGAGCGGTGTCCTTTTATGCCTACCATACCTTTTGATGTGGCAAAATCCACAAACTCCTTCTCGAGCTCTTTGTATTCGGGCTTCATTACAAAGCACACATTCATAATGGAGCGGTCAGCCGGGTCTTTTACAGTGCCCACAAACATCTTGCTTGCGTCTATTGCATCGTAAAGCACTGCGGCCTTTTCAATGTCCATTTTCTCCAGTGCCTTTATGCCTCCAAGCCCCTTATAATAGCGCAATGTCTGTAAAGCGGAGAAGATTGGCAGCACGGGGGGAGTATTAAACATCGAGCCCTTGCTTATATGGGTGCGATAGTCAAGCATAGTAGGTATCTGACGATCCACATGGCCAAGAGCGTCATCGCGCACAATCACGATGGTGACGCCTGCGGGAGCCAAGTTTTTCTGGGCACCTGCATAGATTGCATCATATTTTGACACATCTATGGGGCGAGAGAAGATGTCGGAGCTCATATCTGCCACGAGTCTAACAGGCACGTCTGGGTCAACACGTGTCTCAGTGCCGTAAATGGTGTTATTAGAGGTGTAGTGGAAATAATCCACATCAGAGGGCACCACATATCCCTTGGGGATATAGTTGTAATTGTCAGCCTCAGAAGAAGCCACGATGTCTACATCTCCAAAAAGATTAGCCTCCTTGGCTGCCTTATGTGCCCATGTACCGGTGTCGATGTAAGCGGCCTTCTTATTTAGGAGGTTGTAGGGTATCATGCAGAATTGCATAGAGGCTCCACCTCCAAGCCACAGCACAGAATAGCCGGCTGGGATTTCGAGGAGCTCTTTCACCAGTGCGGAGGCTTCGTCAATCACGGCCTGAAACTCCTTGCTGCGGTGAGAAACTTCAAGAATAGAAAGGCCCGTGCCAGCAAAATCAAGCACAGCATCAGCCGTGTTTTTGATAGTGTACTGGCTCAATATTGATGGGCCGGCGTAGAAATTATGCTTTTTCATCGTTGTGAATAATTTGGTTGATAAAAATCATTGTTTTGCGCCACCATTTCCAGACGCGTTGCAAATTTAAGTATTATTATTGAGATAATCAAATTAAATTTCCTTTGTGACATATAAATTATGGCTATTTTTATGCATAAATTATATAAAATGGCAATAATCATGAAAAAAATTTACAAAAAATTTTGTCATCTCATTAATCTTTTTTTACTTTGTGTTGTTATAATCTACAAACGACATTAAATTAACATTTAAAACAACACTTGATTATGAAAAATATTAATATCATCCTGGCTGTTATTGGCGGCGCAGTGGCCGGAGCCGCAGTAGGTCTTCTTTTCGCACCTTCTAAAGGTGCCACCACACGTGAGCAGATCAAGGACTTCATCAGAGAGAAGTGCCCGGTGATGAAAAAGAACAAGCTCGATGAGCTCGCCGACAGAATCGCCGAAGAAATCGAAGGGGCTTAATACATCCAAAATAAGGGGGAGATGCTCCCCCTCTGCCCTTATTACTAAAAAGGACGTTTCATCTATATAATAATGTATAACAAAAACTGTGAAATCATGAAGTATCTATATGCATTCCTTGGCGGCGCAATTGTAGGAGCTGCCGCGTCTCTACTCTTCGCACCTGAAAAAGGTGATGACCTGCGCGACCATATCAAGAACATACTGCGCAAGCACGGTCTCCTGAAAGGATCCGAAATGGATGATTTAGTGGAGCAGATTGCCACTCAGATTGAGGCCGAAATTGAATAATCGCCTCTTTTGGATGAGTGACGTTGTTCGCACATAACCGTATTCACGTAGATTGGCCATTGTGTCAATCTACGTTGTCTATTTTTATTAATCGGGCGATTCTCTAATATAAGCCCTGTTTAGCGCATACCGATGTCAGCAAATTCTGATAACAAAAAAAATGCCATTTTCGACATAGGCAAACGTCTCTTCTCGCTCTATGTGGAAAACATACGACTTTCATCGGCAGAAAAGCTCACGATACTTCTTTCCGGTGTCGCGTTGGTGTCGATATCTGCCGTATTAGCTATCATTAGCCTTCTATTCCTGACTATAAGTCTGGCCAATTTGCTTGACGATTTCATCTCGCCTTGTTGGTCATATCTCATTATAGCCGGCATCTTTATGCTGGCCATAGCAGTGCTCATAGTGTTTAAAGAGCAGCTCGTCATTAACCCCATAGCGCGTTTCGTGTCAAAACTATTGGTCGAACCGCCCAAAAAGCCGTAAAATCATGCACACTCCTGATACTCAATGGAAGGGATATACCCTTGACGAAATAAGGATGAGGATGATCATCAACCTTACACGCATGGAGCTTGAGAAAGCAAAGCTTTCTTCGCTCACAGAGGGATACGTGAATCCTCAAAAAAAATTCTTGTCATCGCCCATAATGAGCAAAATCTATGGTGCGCTTGACTATTTTGACTATGCGTCTTTGGCTTTCTCTCTGGGCAAGCGCGTGTTTAAATTGTTTCGCAAAAAGAAAAACTGATTTCATGTGTTTGCACCAGATGCAATCCACAGCTCCTTTTTGCTCAAGCGGGTATAGATCGCCATATTTCAATTATCCAAATCACCATTCACTCTTACACTCCAGCATCTACACAGACTCACTATGAATGATTATTATGAAGTAGACTTTAAGATATCCCCCTCCTCCGAAGACGCGTCAGACTATTTGGCCGCATTGCTTGGCGAAATAGGATTTGAAAGCTTTGTGCCCTACGCTGATGGCCTTAAGGCGTATATAAAGTACTCCGAGTATTCAGAAAGCCGGATAAAATCACTTCTGTCTGAAGATTTCATATTTGAATGCGAAGCGAGCTACACCCCGGTGTTTATAGCCGGACAAGACTGGAATGCCGAGTGGGAAAAGAATTACTTCAAGCCAATAGTAGTGGCAGACCAGTGCGTGATACACAGCTCTTTCCACACTGATATCCCCACCGCCAAATATGACATTGTAATTGATCCCAAAATGGCATTTGGCACAGGTCACCACGCCACCACATCGCTGACTATTAATCGTCTGCTACAATTAGACCTCAAAGACAAGTCAGTGATTGACATGGGCACCGGCACCGGCATTTTGGCCATCCTTTCTGCCATGCGCGGAGCCTCGCCTGTATTCGGCGTAGAGATTGACGCGTTTGCCTATGACAACGCAATAGATAATGTGAGACTAAATGACCATGACGAGATAACACTCATAAATGGTGACGCCTCAGCTCTTAATACACTTCCGGAAGTGGACATTTTCATAGCCAACATCAATAGGAATGTGATTCTCGAAGATATGCACTCCTATGTATCTAAGCTCAAACAAGGCGGCACGATGATACTCAGCGGATTTTATGAAAGCGATATACCCACTGTGGCAGAATGCGCCTCAGGCCTGGGCCTATCGGTAGTGACCCATGATGTACTCGGCGACAACTGGACCTGCCTTGTGCTTGCGCGCGACGCGAAAAGTGCGTGAGTCGCGGATTTATCTCACTTATTATTAATTAATCACCCTCTTTCTGCCATCCGGCCACAATGATGCTGCCGGTTGGCAGAAAGAGGGATTTCACATATCAAAGACGACATGTGCGTCTGCTTAACACATACCGAAAAACCAGATCACTTCTTAAAGGAGTCAATAGTGGCAAGGAGCCTCACGAGCTCTTGGCGTATTTCTTTCAGCCGCTCAATAGCCCTATACTGCTTACTCACTCCGGCATGATTATGCTTAATGAGCTCTTGCGCAGCCTCAATCTTGAACTGTCGCTCCTTCACCAAATAATTCACCATCCTGATCCGCTCTATATCAGACGACGTATACAGCCTCGTGCCTTTTTCCGTGCGCTTTGGGCTGATGATATTAAACTGCGACTCCCAATATCTGAGGGTAGACATTGGTATCCCTAAAATCTCTGCCACCTGGCTAATCTTGTAGTATTTTTTTTCTAATTCATCCATTGTGCTCAATCAATATAGAGGATTTCTTTTCACAAAATTAGATATTTTATGTATATTCCACAAAAAAAATGCGATTTAAGTCTAAATAACGCCACAAATATTGCGCACTTCGCAAAAAATGAGTAACTTTGTAAATTGTAATAGAAACATTTAATCTACCAATCAAAGTCACTATGCTTTCAGCTAAAGAAATAAGAGATTCTTTCAAAAGCTTTTTTGAGTCGAAGGGACATCATATTGTGCCTTCAGCTCCAATGGTAATCAAAGATGACCCCACTTTGATGTTCACCAATGCTGGCATGAACCAGTTCAAGGATATCATCCTTGGCAACAAAGCCGCTAAATACACTCGTGTTGCCGACTCCCAAAAATGTCTTCGTGTTTCCGGTAAGCACAACGACCTTGAGGAAGTGGGTATGGACACCTATCATCATACAATGTTTGAGATGCTCGGCAACTGGTCTTTTGGCGATTATTTTAAACGCGAGGCCATTTCCTGGGCATGGGAATATCTTGTGGACGTGCTCAAGCTCGATCCGAAACGTCTGTACGCCACAGTGTTTGAAGGTGCTCCCGATGATAATATCAGCCGTGATGATGAAGCTGCCGGATATTGGATGAATTTTCTCCCCGAAGACCACATCATAAACGGAAACAAGCATGACAACTTCTGGGAAATGGGCGACACCGGACCCTGTGGTCCTTGCTCTGAGATACATATAGACCTACGCAGCGATGAAGAGCGCGCCAAAATAGACGGGCGCGATATGGTAAATAAAGACCATCCCCAGGTAATCGAAATCTGGAACCTCGTGTTCATGCAGTACAACCGCAAAGCCGATGGCACACTTGAGCCCCTGCCCGCAAAGGTAATTGACACAGGTATGGGATTCGAGCGCCTTTGCATGGCTCTGCAGGGCAAGACATCAAACTATGACACCGACGTGTTCACTCCCCTTATCAATAAGATATCCGAGCTCTCCGGAAAATCCTACGGAAAGGAGCACATGGTGGATGTGGCTATGCGCGTTATCGCCGACCATGTGCGCACCATCTCTTTCTCTATAGCCGACTCCCAGCTCCCAGGCAACGCCAAGGCCGGATATGTGATACGCCGAATCCTGCGCCGCGCCGTGAGGTATGCCTACACATTCCTCGACCAGAAGAGCGCGTTCATGTACAGACTCGTGGACACCCTTATCGACTCCATGGGCGACGCATACCCTGAAATCGCCAAACAGCGCGACCTCATCATGAAGGTAATCAAAGAGGAGGAGGACGCTTTCCTCCGCACTCTTGACAATGGTATACGCCTGCTCGACAATGTGATAGCCGAGGCCAAGAAGAACGGCAAGGATATGATCTCCGGCAAAGAGGCATTCGTGCTATATGACACATATGGATTCCCGCTTGACCTCACAGAGCTCATCCTCAAAGAGAATGGTATGACTCTAAACACCAAGGAATTCGATGAGCAGATGCTCGCTCAGAAGACACGAGCAAGAAACGCAGCTGCTATGGAGACATCTGACTGGGTGGTGCTGGCCGAGGGTGAGCAAACATTTGTGGGATATGACCTCGACGAGGTGAGCACAAAAATACTCCGCTACCGCAAGGTAAAGCAAAAGAACAACGAATATTATCAAATCGTCCTTGAAAATACACCCTTCTATGCAGAAATGGGCGGACAGGTTGGTGACAAGGGCAAACTCATCGGAGCAGATGGTCAGGAGATTGAAATCTTCGACACCAAACGCGAGAATGGTATGGGTGTACACCTTACCAAATCTTTACCTGCCCAGCTTGACGGCGAGTTCAAGGCCTCTATAGATAAAAAAGCCAGATTGTCCACTTCCTGCAATCACTCTGCCACCCACCTCCTGCATGCGGCCCTTCGCGAGGTGCTTGGAGATCATGTGGAGCAGAGAGGCTCGTTCGTGTCACCCGAGGTGCTTCGTTTTGACTTCTCACATTTCCAGAAGCTCACACCCGAAGAGATTAAGAAAGTGGAGCGCATAGCCAACAGCCACGTGCGTGAGGCAATCGCTCTCGACGAGCACAGAAATATGCCCATAGCCGAAGCCCGCAATATGGGAGCCATGGCTCTCTTTGGCGAGAAATACGGCGATGAGGTGCGCGTGATCAAGTATGGAGACTCTGTGGAGCTTTGTGGCGGCACACATGTGGCCAACACCGGAAATATCGGCATGATTAAAATCGTGTCAGAGAGCAGTATCGCAGCTGGCATACGTCGTATCGAGGCCATCACCGGAGCCAACGTAGAAGATGCTATAGATGAGCTGAGCACCACCCTTAAGAATGTGGCTGCCATGCTCAACAACACTCCAAACGTGGTGGATGCGCTTAAAAAATCTATTGACGAAAACGCCGACCTGAAAAAACAGGTAGAGGAGTATTTCGTGGAGCGTGTCAATAATCTCGCCGCTGAGCTTATCGAGAAGGCACGCATCAGCCACGGCATCAAGGTGGTGTCACTTTCTGGCTTACGCCTGCCAGAAGTGGTGAAAAACACCGCTTTCCGCGTCCGCGAGCTTTCTCCCGAGGCCACAGTGTTTATAGCAGCCACATGTGATCCATCCGGAAAACCGTTGCTCACTGTGATGCTTACAGAAGATGTTGTAAAAAACGGCAAAAACGCTTCTGCTATGGTCCGTGAAGCGGCCAAGGCTATCAAAGGCGGCGGCGGCGGTCAGCCCGGTTTCGCACAAGCTGGCGGTAAAGACCGCGACGGCCTTTCTGTGGCTATGCAGACACTCGCCAAAAATTTTGAATAAATAAATTCTGGATATAGGTGTGTCATGATTCAGAATAATTTTGAATCATGACACACCTTTTTATCATTTATATTTTTCTTAACGATGACTACACACTCTCTCACTAAATATCTGACACATACACTATTCCCAATCATAGGAATATCTGTCTTATGCGGATGCAAGCATAACGACCAGCCCACCCCGCCAGCTCCAAATCCATCACGCACCATATTGGTGTATATGGTGGCCACAAACGATCTTGCGAGCGGGAACGGCTTTGACGACAGCGACCTTAATGAGATGAAGGACTACATTAAACGCCAGAACCAGTCCGGTCAGCGGCTGCTTGTATATCATGCGTCCAAATCAGGTGTGGTACTTAAGGAAATCAATGATAGCACAGAGTCCGGTGTGGACACCCTCAAGGTGTATGACTCTTCTTCGGTGTCTCTTACCATAGAAAGGATGCGACAAGTGATATCCGACACCAAGTCACTCGCCAAGGCCGACAGCTACGGAATGGTGTTCTGGAGCCATGCGTCAGGTTGGCTCCAAGACGGCATCTCTGACCCTTATGACGACAAGATGAAATCTTTCGGTGAGGATTACAGCAAGAGAATGAACATCACCGCCCTGGCCACCGCCCTGGAAAATGCAAATCTTGACTTCTTGTATTTTGACTGCTGCTACATGGGGTCAGTGGAGACCATGTACGAGCTGCGTAATTGTGCGCAATATGCGGTGTGCAGTCCTGCCGAGATTCCGGCCGACGGTATGCCGTATCATTTGACACTAAAACATCTTTTTGACACCGCTTCTCCCCTTGAAGTGGCACTTTTGAATGCGGCCAAAACCACATTCAACACCTATAATGATGTGTTTCAAAAAGGCGACTGTCCCAACACAATAGCATTAGTGAGATTGAGCAGACTTAAGGATCTGGCCGAGAAGACCAGGACGATTTTCTCCAAAGCGGAGCAGACTGCCAATCCGCTTTACTCTTACCAACGATTCTCCAACAACAGAGTGAATTACTATTACGATTTTGGACAATATGTGGAGTCATTATGTGTATCTGACGCAGATATAAGCTCCTGGAAGCACTCCTTTTCAGATGCAGTGATATACGCAGATGCTTCACCATGGATATGGAGTTCGTTTCCGATAGAGCATTATTGCGGACTGTCTACATACATTATGGACAATTTGTCAGGCAGCTCCGCAAAAAACTACGACACTCTTTCATGGTATAATGATGTGGCTTCCATATTGCCAAAATAATACTATTTACATAATATATTATTAATGTAGCTCACAAAATCATGCTTAACATACTGACACTCATACAGACAGCTCTTCAATCAAATTCATCCGGCAAATCCGAGATGGCACTTCTTAAAGCAATGTCTCTTGAAGAGTTTATCAACAAGTTTGTGTCTATGCTTGTAGGCTTTGCCATAGATTTAGCCATTGCCATATTTGTGTTTGTGGTGGGTAAATTTATAATCAACAGGCTATACAACTTTCTTCTTACTATTTTCATCAAAAAGGGGGTGGACCAATCGCTTTCATCCTTTGTGCTTTCGTTTACACGAATAGTGCTGTTTTTCTGCCTGATAGTAGTAGTAATCGGGATTCTCGGCGTAGAGACATCCTCGTTCATAGCCCTGTTTGCTTCTGCAGGTGTGGCCGTGGGTATGGCCCTGAGCGGCACACTCCAGAACTTTGCGGGCGGAGTGCTAATTCTGCTGCTCAAACCCTACCGTGTGGGCGACTACATCGAGGTAGGCAGCTACGCTGGCAAAGTGAAAGAAATCCAGATTTTCAGCACCATCATCACAACAGCAGACAACAAATCAATACTAATACCTAATGGCGGTCTTTCCACAGGGTCAATCAACAATTACAGCAAGGAAGAATTTCGCCGTGTAGATTGGACTATCGGCATCTCTTACGGCGATGATGTGGACACGGCCCGGCGTGTGATTCTTGACCTCCTGCTTTCAGATGCGCGCGTGGTGAAAAAATATGTAGAAGACATGGATGGATACTGCGACAGCGAAGAGTGTAGGCAAGAGACGCTTCAAATGGAGGCCCTGGCTGAGAAAAAAGGCCTTTTCAGCAAACTTTTCGGCAGAAAAAAGTCCAAACCCATAAACGCTGAATCAATACAACACACAAATAAAACCGAAAAAGAGAACAAACAGCTCCTACAGCGCATTGACAGGTCTCCAGTGGTGTTTGTAAGTGCTCTGGCCGACAGCAGCGTCAACCTATCAGTGAGAGCCTGGACAAAGAATGATGATTACTGGGGAGTATACTTCAAGATGAACGAGCTATTCTACACCACACTCCCCGCAAATGGCATCAACTTCCCCTTCCCGCAGATGGATGTACATTTAGACCATATCAAATAATCATCCTCTCTCATTCTCCTCTCGAATCTCCACACCTTCCTTATCCAACATCTACATCTATCATTTTATAGCACGTCTCTTTTCTGTACGGACAGACTATCCATTCCAATCCACTAATCTTTCACTATATTACATATGCTGATTACACACACTCTATATAAGAGCGCACACACACTATTATCAAAAACAGTCTCAAGTCTGAGAAAATTCACACTCGCAATCTTACTTTCTGTTTTTTACTCTGTCGCAATTGGCCAGGTATTCCATGACGTGTCGAAATTCAAGGTGTCAGGCACTATTGTCAATGACACCATTGCGCCGTATTCACGCATACCGCAGTCATTAAAGGGCACAATCCGCGAAAAGCTTTGGGCTCTCGGCCAGAATACCGCCGGCCTCTCCATGAGATTCGCCTCAGACGCATCATCCATAACTCTCAGATGGACACCGCTGAATAAATTCTCAATGAACCATATGTCAAGCACGGGCGTGCGCGGCTTCGACCTCTACGTCCTCATGGATGACGGCACATGGCATTTTGCCGGAAGCGCAATACCATCATCCAAAGACACCTGCACCGCCACAATTATTAAAGACATGCCCAAGAAATGGCGCGAGTACATGCTGTATTTCCCACTATACGATGGTGTGAAAACCTTAGAGATAGGAGTGAACAAAGGGGCCTTTATCACAGCACCTGATGATGACATAGCCGACGATGGTGCTCCAATAATAATGTACGGCACCAGTATCATGCAGGGCGGGTGCGCATCACGTCCTGGCATGGCCCACACCAATATACTGCAGCGAATGCTGAATCGCGAGATTGTAAATCTCGGATTTAGCGGAAATGCTCATCTTGATATTGAGATAGCCTCGCTGATGGCCGACACTGACGCGGCGGCATATGTTGTAGACGTGCTTCCAAACAACACGATATCCTCACTGAAAGAAAAACTTGAGCCATTCTATATGACCATCCGCAATAAGCGTCCAGACACACCGATAGTGCTGGTGGAGCATGCACTTTCACCCCGCACATACTTTGACCCGTCATATAAGAGAAGTATCGAATCGCTTAACGCCACCCTACGCACATTTTACAACAAAATGGTGAGCCAAGGTGACATTAACGTCTTTTATGTGGAAGGCGCAGATATCTTAGACCCCCAATTAGAAGGCACTGTGGATGGCGTCCATTTCACTGACCTTGGGTTTCAAAGATTCGCCACTGTGATGTATCCTCTTCTAAATGCCCTGACAGCAGAATAGCCCCACATTTATATACATATATACACATAACAATAATTACACGGCCTAAATGACATGCCAAATCTCTATACAATCGAGATTTCGCATGTTATTGTGTATTTGTGCGTAATTATCCGATTAAAAATATTGGAATACCGAAAAAAAACACTACCTTTGTGGTGCGGAGAGCAACACCGCCTCTCTCATACCAGATTCTTGTATCCGAAATATTTCAGTAAGCGCTAATATTGCGAAAGCGCTATTAGACTTACTGGTAAGCATATGTCATGAACCCGACTATTTATATACATTATATACACTAAATATCCACTTGCTTTTATGCAATACCATATTTTTTCACCATATAGAGTTTGCCCCGTGGGAGCACATGTAGACCATCAGCATGGTCTTGTCACCGGTTTTGCCATAGACAAAGGCGTGGACCTGTGGTTTGATGTCACTGACGATGGCTCGGTGGAGCTTGAGAGTTTGACCTTTGAGGGCAAAGTAGAGTTCAATCTGTCCACAGAGACACTTGTGCGCCAAAGAGACTGGGGCGACTATGCCCGAGGCGCCAAATACGCTCTTCGCAAAAAATTCATGCTGTCTAAGGGTATCAAAGGCGTGATTAAGGGATCACTGCCCGTTGGTGGCCTGTCAAGCAGTGCCGCTGTGCTGATAGCCTATGTCATGGCCTTCGCTAAAGCCAACGACATCATGCTCACACCATTCGAGGTGGCGCTTACGGCATCTGTGGCGGAGAGGGAATACATCGGTCTGAACAATGGCCTGCTTGACCAGGCGTGTATCGCTTTAGGCAAAAAAGGACATTTACTGATGCTTGACTGCGATTCTAACGATTACAGACTGATACCCCCAAGCCCAGAACTGAAGCCATTTAAATTGGGTATCTTTTTTAGTGGGCTCACCCGCTCACTTGTCAACAGCGACTACAATCTGCGAGTGCACGAATGCAGGGCGGCAGCCTGGAATGTGCTCGCCTACTCCAATATCCCGCTGAAAGAGATGGATAAGACATTCCTCCGGGATGTAGGGCAGAAACAGTTTGAGGCCTGGAGCGAGAAGATGCCCGAGCGATTCGCGCGTCGCGCACGCCATTTTTATTCTGAGTATCGCAGAGTGCGCGAGGCCGTCACCGCGTGGGAGACAGGAGATATGGAATGGTTCGGACGGCTCAGTTTCGAAAGTTGTGAGTCAAGCATACACAATTATGAATGCGGCTCGCTTGAGCTCATCGCCATGTATGAGTCTATGAAGACGACAGAGGGCATTTACGGAGGACGTTTCTCCGGAGCCGGCTTCAAAGGAGCCTGCATAGCCCTTATAGACCCCGACCGCAGCGAAGAGATATGCGAGACGGTGATTGACAAATATCTGAAGATTTTCCCACAATATAAGAAAACAGCCAAGGCCTATATCTGCGAAAGTGCCGACGGCGCAAGATTCATCGAACAATGAAAAATATCATAATAGCTGCCGGATATGCCACACGCCTATATCCGCTCACTGAAAATTGGCCCAAACCCCTGCTTGAGATTGGCGACAGCACGATATTGGGCAGAATACTCGCCGATGTGGACGCTCTGCCCCAGGTGGATGAGCATATAGTGGTGACAAACCATAAATTTGCCGATATTTTTAAAGATTGGGCAGCAAAGCAGGCCCTTGAGAAGCCTATACATATTATAGATGACGGCACTATAGACAATGACCATCGCTTAGGGGCCGTGTGCGACTTGCTGCTTGCTCTTGATCAGCTAAAGATAGACGATGACATCATGGTACTCGCCGCTGACAATATACTTGACTTTTCGTTTGCCGGTTTTGTGGCCGACTTCATGAGCCACAATAAAAGCCTCTTGATGTGCTATGAGGAGCCTGAGCTGAAAAAGCTTCAGCGCACAGGCGTGATACTTTTAGACAATGATATGCGTGTGCTCCAGATGCAGGAAAAACCCCAGGATCCTCTGAGCCACTGGGCGGTGCCTCCGTTCTATATATATGCGAAATCCGACCTCCCGCTTATCCGCACAGCCCTTGACAATGGTTGTGGATTTGACGCTCCCGGCAATTTAGCGAGATATCTTAGCGGGGTCACCGAGGTGAGAGCATACCGCATGCCAGGCAGCAGATTTGACATAGGCTCCCTTGACACATATGAGGAGGCCAAACAAAAATTTTCAAAATAAGCACTTGCCTCTCACCCATATTTGATACATATTATAGGTGGGCACAATATTTTTCATTGGCCCGCTTGACACTTACTTATTTCTTACTAATTAATTATTATGAAAATAGCAGTAGCCGGCACAGGATACGTAGGTCTCAGCATCGCCACCCTGCTCGCGCAGCACAATGATGTGGTGGCAGTGGATATTATCCCGGAAAAGGTAGAGATGATAAACCAGCGTAAATCCCCCATAAGAGATGAATATATCGAAAAATTCTTCGCTGAAAAGGAATTGTCTCTAAAAGCCACACTTGATGCGAAATCTGCTTATAGCGATGCCGAATTTGTGGTGATAGCCGCCCCCACCAACTACGACCCAATTAAGAATTACTTTGACACACATGCCATCGAGGATGTGATAAATCTCGTGATAAGTGTAAATCCCGATGCTGTCATTGTAATCAAATCTACAATCCCTGTGGGATATACTCGTTCGCTTTTTGTAAAATACGCTTTGCAGTTCCTCTGCAATCCTGAGCTAAAGGGTAAGAAATTCAACCTGCTGTTCTCACCGGAATTCCTGCGCGAAAGCAAGGCGCTTTACGACAACCTCTACCCCAGCCGCATAATCGTGGGCTACCCCAAGATTATAAAAGGCTACGACGGAGTGTTTGACGAAGAAAATGCGGCCATCGAGGCCATCGGAAGCCCAGATGCTGAAGATCAGGCTCGCAGATTTGCCAGTCTTCTTATCCAAGGGGCCGAGAAGCAGGACATCCCCACTCTCTTCATGGGCATGAAAGAGGCTGAGGCCGTAAAGCTTTTTGCCAACACATACTTGGCTCTTAGAGTAAGCTATTTCAACGAGCTTGACACATACGCTGAGGTAAAAGGACTTGATTCCAAGGCCATAATCGAAGGCGTGGGTCTAGACCCGCGCATCGGCACCCACTATAACAATCCGAGCTTTGGATATGGCGGATATTGCCTGCCAAAAGACACAAAACAGCTTTTGGCCAATTATAGTCATGTGCCCCAGAACATGATGACCGCCATTGTAGAGAGCAACCGCACACGCAAAGACTTCATTGCCGACCAGGTGCTTAAGCTGGCTGGCTATTACAGCGGCAACAGCCTCTATGATATGAGCAAAGAGACTGAGTGTGTGATAGGAGTGTATCGTCTGACGATGAAGAGCAACAGCGATAATTTCAGACAGTCATCCATTCAAGGCGTGATGAAGCGCATCAAGGCCAAGGGCGCCACAGTGGTGATCTATGAGCCCACCCTGGAGAACGGAAGCACATTCTTCGGTTCTAAAGTGGTCAACGACCTTGACGAATTCAAGCGTCTGTCCAAAGCTATCCTTGCCAACCGCACCTCCGACGAGCTTGCCGATGTGGCAGACAGAGTATACACCCGCGACATTTTTGCACGCGATTAACATTTAATCATTTCTCATGAATATATTAGTGACCGGCGCTGCCGGATTTATCGGCAGCAACCTGTGTATCAGGATCCTCAACGACCAGCCGGATGCCACAGTGATAGGCATTGACAGCATGAACGACTATTATGATGTGAGCATCAAGGAATGGCGACTAAAACAGCTCGAGGCTTTTGGAGAGCGTTTCATATTCGTAAAGGGCAATATCGCCGATAAAAAGCTTATCGACGAAGTATTTGCCACGTACAAGCCCGAGATAGTGGTGAACCTGGCCGCCCAGGCGGGAGTCAGGTACAGTATCACCAATCCCGACGCATATATAGAGAGCAATCTGATAGGATTCTACAATATCCTTGAAGCCACCCGCCACAGCTACGACGATGGTGCTCCCGGAGTGAAGCACTTAGTGTACGCGTCATCCTCAAGCGTGTATGGCAGCAACAAAAAAGTGCCGTACAGCACAGATGACAAAGTGGACAATCCCGTAAGCCTATATGCCGCCACCAAAAAAAGCAACGAACTTATGGCCCACGCATATTCTAAGCTTTATAACATCCCCTCCACCGGACTGCGATTCTTCACCGTGTATGGTCCGGCCGGACGCCCAGACATGGCGTATTTCGGCTTCACCAATAAGCTCATCAAAGGAGATAAAATTCAGATTTTCAATTACGGCAACTGCAAGCGCGACTTCACATACATAGACGACATAGTGGAGGGTATAGTGCGCGTGATGGCAAAAGCTCCAGCTCGAAGCAACGGAGAAGACGGACTGCCAATACCGCCATATGCCGTGTATAACATAGGCAACAACCAACCTGAGAATCTGCTCGAATTTGTGAAGATTCTGCAAGAGGAACTTGTGGATACCGGAGTGCTTCCTGCCGACTATGACTTTGAGGCACATAAGGAGCTTGTGGCCATGCAGCCTGGCGATGTGCCGGTGACATATGCCGACACCACACCACTTGAAAAAGAGATGGGCTTCAAGCCTTCTACTCCGCTCAGAGTTGGACTGCGTAATTTTGCAAAATGGTACAAGAAATTTTATGGTGTATAGCCATATTCCTGCGTTGATACAACGCAAAAGGTCGCAGAGCGATTTGCTCTGCGACCTTTTGCGCTTTTAGAGTCTAAGGGAATGATATTACTTCATCATGTCCTTGAACTCAGGAGAAGGCTTGAAAGAAGGGATGTTGTGTTCGGGCACAATCACTACCTCGCCTTTAGAGATATTGCGCGCCGTCTTCTGTGCGCGTGTCTTAATGGCGAAAGTTCCGAAACCGCGAAGATACACATTTTCGCCATTTGCCAATGAGTCTTTTACGACTACCATGAACTGCTCCACTGTCTGAAGCACGGCTTCTCTTTCAAGGCCTGTGGCGCGAGAAATCTCGCTTACAACTTCTGCTTTAGTCATTGCTTTATTTGGGTTAATTATTAGTGGGTTTTTAATTTGAGTGCAAAGTTCGTAATTTTAACTGATTATAGCAAATTACGTAGCGGAAAAAATTTTAAGGACATTGAAAATATCTTAACGAATAATAAAATGCGTCATTATCACCATTGAATGATAGGTAAAAACGATTATTCGCCTCTTATTTTAGCCTGATTTTATGTATGTATAATTTACACTGTACATTGTCTTACATTATCACATCCACATTCCTTCTTGACATAAGCGCATCTATTGTGTTTCGCCTAAGCGGAATAAAAATCCAGATGGAGGAGTGTCTTGATCGGCCATTCTAAATCTTATATCAGGAGCTAACCAATCGAGGAGGACATTCCCTTGCCGCCCTACCCTTGACATCATGTATCACACCCTATATCTTCACACCTATATTTAATGGCCCGAGCTGCCACATACGCATCAGTATGTGACAGCCACTATAAATGTCTTCACATATAAGTACCAGGTAAGGCTAAAAGCATATCATCCCGATCGTGCAAAGACAGCCATCTTTGCTCACGATTAGAGCTACAGCTATGCGCCTTCAAATCGGTATCAAAACTGTCCATCTTCACATACCCATTATTGTACACTTTTATCCTGACTGGGTATTTATTTATATTGCAAACTACACATAGAATTCATCATTCCACAACCGGTAGGGCATTCGACCCAGAAAAAAGACCAATTTTATCATTACTGTTAATCAGTTAGTTATAAAAAATATGCAATTTTAATTCAAAAAAACTCAAAAAAAATTTGCACAGTATAAAAATTAGTCGTAACTTTGCACCCGTAATCGAGACAGAAACACAGCGACAAAGTCAAATTACAAGGTCCCATAGCTCAGTTGGTTAGAGCACCTGACTCATAATCAGGGAGTCCTAGGTTCAAGCCCTAGTGGGACCACCTTTAAAACATTCAGAAGCATTCAAAGCCTTGATTTTCAACAAAATCGAGGCTTTGTTGCGTTTCGGGGTTTCCAAGAGTGGTGAAGAACGATGAATGATGTAGGTGTGCCAGCAGTGGC